>Ga0302270_10000185_pt1 | contig 66961 bp, 93 predicted proteins | sample III_Bog_E2_3_FD_198773 | JGI IMG/M metagenome (GOLD analysis project Ga0302270, IMG submission 198773) | Peat permafrost microbial communities from Stordalen Mire near Abisko, Sweden - III_Bog_E2_3 | ecosystem: Environmental > Terrestrial > Soil > Wetlands > Peat | place: Sweden: Abisko... | reverse complement strand
ACCTGCGATACCTCCGGTGCCGCCAACGCCGGCGATACCTATCAGTGAGGCGCTACGTGAAGGCGCAACTGAGCCTACCGCGCCCACCCCGGAAACACCAGTAAGCTGATGCCCCCCAGTAACCGCACCTGTGCCGCCAATCCCGGCATTCCCAGTCAGCGCTACGGTGACGGTAACTGGCTGGCTTATAGCGACGGTGAACTGCGAGAGGTTAATCGCCGCAGTAGCTGTGAGGCTCGTCACACCCGCCGTCGAAACGGTGAACTGCGAGAAGTTAATCGAGATGGCGGCGGTCATGCTGCTCGCCTACGTCGCTGGTATCGTAATCGAACCGGACGTAAGATTCACCGTCCCGCCTGTCACGATGCTGAGCGAGGACAGATTCACCTCCGCGCCGGACGTACCCACTGTGCAGTACATAATCGTCGTACTGGAGTCGTATATCTCAGCGTACCCCGCCGTGCCGGTAGCCACAGCGGTGTTCGATGTTATAGGCGTGCCCGTCAAAGCTGTTACACCTGATGCTGGCCCACCCCAGGCCAACGTCCCTGACCACGACACCAAGAGTGTCCCCGTCGCAGCGGTGTCCCCTGTGGCCGGAATCGCACCGGAATAAATGTTCATATAGCTCAACTGGGAGAATACCCCAGCTAAATCGTTCCGCAGCATCGTAGATACTCTAGGCATGGTTGGTTCCTATGAAGGGTTGAAGGTTATAGAGGCGCTTTGGAGGGTTAGGACATCCCCCACATTGACGGCCAGTGTCGACAGGTTTACCTCCGCCCCGGACGTGCCTACTGTAAGGTACGCGGAGCAGACCGGGGAGGTGTTTGACCATATCATAGCGTACCCTGCCGTCCCTGCCGCCACAGCCGGGAACGAACTGGCTGGCATGGAGAGCGCCGTAACTACTCCATCAATCGCGGTAAAAGCAATGGGCCACGCTACGGTCAATTCCCAGCTCACCAAGAGTGAGCCAGTCGGGGCCGAGTCCCCACTGACAGGGATCGGGCCAGAATAGATGCTGAGCGACCGCAGGTCAGAAGACCACGCACAGAAATAGTCCGCAAGGGTGTCAGAAATGAGCGGCATGATGCCCCCTATGAGATTGGGTAATTAAATCGCATCGCGGTGAGGTCCACTGTGGCCCCCTCCGTAATAGATAATGTCGAGAGGTTCACCTCAGCCCCAGCCGTGCCAACTGAGCAGTACATCAACGGGATCGTCAACGCTGCTGTCGCGGCGAACACGGCGTACCCCGCCGTACCTGTCGCCACCGCAGCGTTGGACGCGAGCGGCAAACTGGACGGCGTTACCACCCCCGCCACTGCTGCGTTCATGGTGATAGGCCCCCAGCTCGCCAGCAGCGTACCCGTTACAGCCGCTGACCCGTTGGCAGGAATCGGCCCAGAGAACACAGCCATAAACTCGAAGGCTGGAGAAGCCATGTTCATCATCTGGTTCGCTAACAGCGTGGATACCTTCATGACCGCGCCTATGTCAACGTAAACTGAGGAGTCAGCACAACGGAGTCGCCGGTATATTGCGCGATGAATGGCGTAGCGAACAACTCAGCCCAGCGGATAATGCCGTCCGTCGCACCGACCACGAAGTACCCATAGATCGTCACCGCAGTCCCCGCCGTGAAGGTGAAGGTCTGCGCTGCGTACACTGCCGTGCCGACCCCGATAACTTCGGACTCAGTCCACGACGCCATCGACAACGTCTTGGCGGCATAGCCTAGCGTGGACATCTCTGTGTAGGATGCGGCGCTGTCGCCAGCAGCCGGCGTGTAGCTGTTGACGAATAGCTTCAGCAGCAAATTGGCCGGCGTCACCAGCCCTAGCGCATTCTTCAGGATCGCGTCTTGCCCCGCTTGCGGGATATAGAGAGTCATGATCCGGCTCCTTACTGTTGTGGCAGCGTGAACGACGCAGCGGTGATCACGAACGGAGCGCCCAGCAGCAGCGACAGGTTCCCCAGGTTCATTTCAACACCGGACGTGGCGATGGCACCGTCGAAGCGGCACTGGGTGGTGGACAGCACGCCCGTGTCACCCACAGCGCGCAGCCGGAACCAGCCAGCAGTGCCGGTAGCCAGTACGGTGCCTGACCACGTTTGTGAGGACAGGTTCGACAGTACACCGTCTGGGGCAGTAGGCGACCAGGACAAGCCAGTTGTCGTGCCGTCTGAATACAACGTGCAGAGCAACGTGCCGTTGGGCACGTTGTCCGGGAGCGTAGGCTGAGTGCCGGAGTAAATGTCGATGAAGCCGAGCGCGAACAAGGTGCGGAAATTGCTGGACCCCATCAACGCAGTGACGAGACCAGTGGAGAGACGAGCTGCCATAATGAGACCTTTGCAAAGTTAAGAAAGTGAAACAACGTACTGCGGTGTTTGGGATCGGTATTTCAAAAATGCGCCGCCGTGGGTCAAGCCCTGTGGCGGGATAAAACGGCTGACGGTTAAGTCACGTACCAGCCCGCCGTCAGTGCCGACGACGACCCCGCGCGTGGACATCCAGAGCACGGTCATACCTTCGCCCTGGCTCCCCTCGATATCCACCATGCCGATGGCGTCGGCGGGGACGCTGACCTCTGTGCCGAGGATCGTGCCGAGCGGGGACACGGTATGGGAGATGAACGCGTCAGGCTCCATGCCGCTTAAGAACACGGTGCGGATCATGGTGCCGACATAAATACCGTCCGCCACCACTGAAATTGTCTGAATCGAGGCGCTGAACGGGATAAACCCGGTGCGCAGGTCGAACAGCTCGAACTCGTAGGGCTGGCTATACCAGAGGAAATTACCACTGGCGACGTAGGCACGACCGTTGAAATAGGCGACGACTTGGCCCGGAGGCGGTGGTCCCCAGAACTGTGTGCGGACGGGGATTGTCTGCTGCGACATCTCCGTCATGCTGAACGTGGCCTGCGCGTTCGGGATCGTCGCTACCAGCAGCGGTAAGTCGCCGTTCGGCGCGGAGATGTAGACATTCTTCGACACGACCGTAGTATCTGACGAAATACTTAGATTCGAGAACGAAATTCCGCCCCCTAAAGGGTAATCATCACCCGGCGAGGATACCCCCGCCAGAGTGATGCTGGTGGACGCCGGAGCGCCGGATTCAGCCCCTGCGGCGTCCAGGTAGGTCATGGTGCAGAGGTAGGTGCCGGAGGGCATGCCGCCCGCTACGGCGGTAGGAATCGGCGCGGCGGGCACGACCTTGCCCCACGGTTTATTGACGCCGTTGACCACGACGCCATTGGTAAGGGTATCAGTCCAGTACACCGGCCCGTTGATGTTGGCATAGGCCACACGCGGGCCTGTGACGGGGGCGATGGGAGAAGGAGCCGTACCGGGGGCGAAGCGGTTCAGGTTGCCGCCCTGCACAAAGAACGCCTGGGAGCCGTCAGCCCATGCTGAGTGCGCCGCGCCTGCGTAAAGGGTCGTGGTGCCTAGCCGGGAGTTGCACTTGCCGGTCTCGTCGATATCAATGTTGCTCGCATACACGAGGTCACCGGAAGCGAAACGCTCCGGGCCTACGTCGTTGCGGACGCCTTTGACGGCTTTGATCTCGGTGTAGGGCATATTCTATCTAATTATCGTTAGACTGGAGTTTACCACGTTACGCGTTGGGGTTATAGACGTATCCTGTACCGTCCGCGTCCAGCGTGTGGTAGCGGTCGGAGTACACGTGAGCACCATTAACGAATGTGCCGTTACCAGATTCATCAAGCGGCTCGGGGATCGCCGAGTTCCACGCCTTGAACGACGATATTCCGGCAAAAGCGTACCCGAACTTGATGGACGCAGCGACCGAGTTGATCGCGTGCGCGCAGATGCCAGCGGTTGACCGTGACCCTAGCCACGCGGAGTTTGACGTGTAATATGGATAATCGTTCAGGGTGACAGCGTAGGTATTGCCGGTCGCAGTAAGCACCATCGTATTCTGACCGACGACGATCATTGTGCTGGGAGTTTCCCCGGCAGGCCCTATAGTCTCCACAGGGAAGCTAAAACCCTGCATGTCGCCGAACTCACTATTCGCTAAAACCCCACCGGGGAAGGTTTGCGTTGCTCCGACGATAGGTACGGTATCGGCAACAGCTACGCATGCGCCGACGATCCCGGCACCTGTTCCGCCGCAGATAATGCCAGCGCTGGTGACGAGGGCTGGGGCGACGGAGGCCGGAAAATTGAATTGTCCATACCCAGCCGCTGCAACCTGGCTTGCTTGTACGGATATAACACCATTGAGAGCGGCGAGGGCGGCTTTGGCATCGGCGGCGCTGACGGCAGCGGCGGCTACGGCAGCGGTGTAGGCGGCATAGGCGTAGCCGCCGTCGGCGGCGCTGACGGCAGCGGCGGCGGCGGCGGCGGCTACGGCGGCGGCGGCGGCGGCGACGGCGGCGGGTTCGACGGCGGCTATGTACCCAGCGCCAACTGTGTTGGCCACGTTAAAGACTATCGCCGCCGTGAAATTCGGTGGTAGGGAGCCAAGATAAGAGTTCGTTATGCGCGGAGTAGCTCCGAGCTGGTTACTTACGCCAGAATACCCAACTATGCTGAGACCCGCGTAAGTCGATGATAAGGAATTGATCAGCGTATCCTGCGCCACTCCAGTCGGGTCGCGGCTGAATGGAACTGCTTGGTTACTGCGTATCGCCCAACTGCCTGTAGTGTCGCTCCAGTAGCCGCCGAGACCTTCAGCGTCCGCACGGTCAAACATGTCAACGGCGAAATCGATCGCAGAACCGGTCGATTTCGCCGCGTTATTCTGCTTCATTATGGACGCGACCATCGCCCGAATCTGGTACAGCAGTGTAGTGTCGAAGCTCATAATAGTTCCTCGGGTTTAAGGGTGAACCGCCACGGACGTAGGAAGGACACCCGTGGCGGCTCGGTAGGAGTTTTGCAGGCGACAATGTAAACCCGCTCGCAGCCCACTCCTACTAGGGCTTATGCAACCATTTTGAGCGCCGCAGCCGTGGCGTTGTACCCATCGGTAAATAACCGCGTGCGGATTTCGGCGCTCATGTTTCTGTCCAGCCCGTTCGCGTAGCCTGTCTCGACGACGGCGTAGCGCGCGCCGTTCTCAGCCCCCATGCCAACATGGGCATCCTCGTTGGCGTTCAGCAGCATGTTCACGTCCCGCTCAAGCAAGTCGATGTACGAGTCGCCCTTGCCGGTCAGCGGCTTGGACTTCGCTACCAGATGAATGCCGAGGCGCGGCACGTCGTCCACGACCAGCTTGTCGGCGGGGATATTGTCGACAAGCCCGCCGTCCTGCAGGAACGTACCGCCAAATGGCACAGCCTCGTACACCAGCGGGATACATGCCGAGCACCGCGCGGCGAAAGCGATCTGCGTGGCGCCTGTAGTCTTTTGACTGAACTCGAAGCCGACTTCGTTGCTCGCGTCGGACGCCATGATGGTCAACGGCACCGTCAAATCGTCGAACGTAGCGCCGTTCGTGGTCTTCGTGATCCAGTCGAGCAGGGTATCGCCCGAGCAGAACCCCTTACCGCCAAGGATCGACAGCACGCTAAACGTCAGCATGTCCGACCAGTCCCGCGTCATGGTCAACGACTTCATTGTGTCGAGGTCCATGCCGCTCGCCGCCAGCGCAGCGACGATTGAACCACCAGACGTTCCAGCGTATTCAATAGGCGTGAAACCAGCGTCCCGGATAGCCATCAGAGCGCCGACATGGGCCGGGAATTTAAACCCGGAGCCTGAAAGTGCCAACCGGAGCGCCTTCATTACGCTGCTGCCTGAACAGGGACAGGGGCAACTGGAACTGCGGGAGCTTCCACGGGGGCCGCTGCGATGGACGCACGAACTGCCTGCACGGATGAGACGACGACCGGCAGAGCGTTGGTGATGGCAGTCACGGTTGGGCTGACCGTACCGGAAATAACCTGCGTAGCAGTCAGGGTTGCGCCGACGATAGACGTTACAGCAGCGGTGTGCGCCAGAGTGTTAGCCTTCGGGAAGATCGCTTCGAACGCTTCGAGCAGATCAGTGATAAGGGTGAGTGCGGTGATTCCGTTCATGGTGGTGCTCCTAGTCATTGTAATTACAGGTGGTAAAAGAGACGGATTCGATCTCCGACAAGTGCTCCCGGACGGTAAGCTGTCCGCTTTTTGCTGCTGGCATCCCGGACGGCGAGTGCCAGGAATTAATGACAAATTCAGGGTGACAGGACACGTCCGCGCACCCGGCGAGACAACAGGCGATGAGGCCGTTAAGGAGCCACATCGCCGTTGGCGTTTTTTGGTGGCTGCATGTCCCGCAGAACCAGCCAGATCACCCCGTTCACGACGCTGATCGTGAACGTCACGAAGGCCCCAAGCAGCGACCTATCGACGAAGTAGGCTGTTGCTCCCCAGACGGCATAGGTGAGTACGCCGATGGCGGTCAGAAGTACGTCTCTCGGGGTCATTTGAACTCTCCAACGTCTGCAGTTCTGCGGTTGAATAGCCCCTGAGAGAAGACGCCGCCACACTTGTCCCACGACATAAACTGCGCTTTAGCGCCGTCGAAATCACCCGCGTTGAGTAGGCGCAGCAAGGTCGACGACTGGAAATGACCGCTGCCTTCGTTGAACACGAAGTCCACCAGCGCGTCAAACTCGCCCTGCGTCAACCGCACGAGGGCATGTTCTTTGACCACCCGGACAGCCCACTGAATATTTGTGGTCAGATCAGCTATCGCTTTCTCCAGCGTGATCGGCACACCCATGACAACATTGTGCGTGTTGCCGTAGCCATCAGTCGGTGTGCCGCCGCCGTCCAGATATGGGATCAGCCTGCAGCCCTCGCCGTTTTCGGTAATTTTCAGGCCTGCGCCGTCGTACTGCAGATCGTCGTTGATCATTTCATCTCCTAGTGGATACCAAAATGGTAGAGCGCTGCTGCTACCGCGCCAGTGAAGCCCGAGGCAAGCAGCATCCTGATTACCTCGCCGATCCAACGGTTGTTGGACTTCAGTGCTTCCTCCAGGCGAACCTTCTCGGTAGTGATACGCGCGGAGTCCATCGCGTCGTATTTCTCCCACAGCTTGTTCTGCCCTGCCTTCGCCAGAACCATGTCGGCCTCAAGAAGCGCAATCCGCTGCGTACTCTCGACCAGTTTCTCGTATGAGGCGGCTATTCGCTTGATATCCTCAGATATCCCACCCACGGTGGAACTGAGAGCTTTTACCCGTTCGTCCAGCCTACCTACTGTTATTTCGTTGCTCTCGGGTACCATACCAACCTCCATTAAAATTTAAGTCCAAGCCCTGCGTAGGCATTCATCCGAACCGCGTTAATCTCCAAGCCGAACGACGCGCCCTGCCAGAAAATCCGGTAATCCTGCGGCAGCAGATACGTGATCAGCCCATGGATAAGAGCAGACGCAATAAAGTAATTTCTTACCCGTACCGCATCTGGGTCGGTGCTACCGAGCCACGGGTTTGTTTCCTGGAAGGCGCAAGTCTCATGGACTGGGCACGCCGACCGGATGCTGTTCGTTTGATGGCTGTCGATGACCAGCAGCGCGTCGAACGCCCCCTCCATGATCAGCGTGGTAGGAGACAACGCCGTCTGATCGAACTGAAACGCATTAGGCGATATGTCGTCAGCGTAGGCCGGTGCGCAGCTCGAAAGAACGAGCAGCGAGAGAGCAGCGAATAGTTTTTTCATCTTGAGGCTTTCACGTTAAGGTATTGGAGAACTACCCAGTCAGTTGCGACGGTCAGGTAGAAGTTGATCTGGAATGTCTTGGCGGCGGTCGTGTCGATAGCGGCGTTGCCGTTCACGACTGAACCGTAGTTCGTATTGCTGTTCAGGTAAAACTGACTGTTTGCAACGCCCTGATTGGTCAGCAAGAGCTTGTTCTGCAACGGCGAGATCGTCGTCTGATGTGTGGAGGTCAGCCCTGTGCCGCCGAACGATGGCTGCAGATATTTGCTGCCGGCACTGGAATAGTTCGTGCCGAGAAAGTCCACGTCGAGTTTGCCATAGGCCCCCATTACGTTGCCCTGGATGGAGAAGTTCGGGCCTGCGACGTAGGCAGCGGTCGTCTGCGTGAACGCCCCAGCGCCAGTCGTAACCAGCGTCGGGCTACCAGGGATCGTCGGCACGCCGCTGGTGTAAGTGTTCGAGTAGACGAGGCCGGAGGTCGTACTTGACATGGTCACGTAGTACCAGCCAGCCGCGCTGCCAGTCCATGCGCCTGCCGGGAAATACTGGTAGCTGGACGCGTAGACGACATCCAGCGCGGTGCCGTAAGTGATCGCGCCGGTCGTTACAGCGATGGAGCTGCTAGGCGGGAACACAAACGGAAGCCCACTAGCGTATAAATTCACTTCGCCGTTGACTGGCGACCAGACCGTTCCGTTGCTGCGCCAAGAAGAGCCATTCGTACCAACATCCGAGACAAACACCTCCGCGCCAGTATTGCCGGCTGCGGGTGCAGGAAGTGTGGCGAACGTGTAGGAGGGGGCGATCACTCCGCCAGCGGGGGTGATCGTCGACCCGAAGGAAATAGGCCCGTTGAAATCTGTCATGGTGTTAGCTCCAGTTAGCCAAAATCGTTACGGGGGCGTTCAGGACGAGGCCGCTGTTGAACACGACCGACCACACGAAACCATCAAAAGACAGCGTGTAGTCAGTAGTGAGCGTCTTGAGAATGCCGTTTGCGTAGACAAAATTAGCTTGATACCCGAGTGGCAACGGGAATGTCGTTTGCGCTGCTGTCGCAGTGGCACTGACCGGCACCAACGCTCGGCCAAGCGCAAGGCGCGCTTCTTCCGCGCGCCGCAGCTCGTCGCGCAGCAGGTACGCCGGCTGGTAAAACGCGCCGTTCGTTGCGCCGCCGACCAACACCGCGCCTTGATTTGCGGATAGCGACGTGACTGCGCCGCCGATGGATGCCGTGCTGCTCACCTGAACCAGATTGTTAAACGCGGTCACGCCCCACGATGTGCCGACTTGCAGCAGATCGGTGTTTTGGTCGTAAGCCAGCGCGGTGACGGCTGTGCTTGATCCTGCGAGGGTGCATTGGGCGTTGGGTTGGAATAGCGCGAGTTCGTCTTTGTAGATTTTGCCGATCTGATTGGCGCTTGCCGCCGTGGCACCGATACGCCAAAGGGCCATCGACATTTCATAGTTGGTTATATTAAACCCTGAGCCGATCTGGAGTGCGCCGTTCAGGGTGGCTAGGGAGCCGAGGATGGAAGTCCCGGAGAATACTAGGGAGCCATTTTGATAAATTGAGATAAGGTTGCCTGCGCGGATGACGGCTAGGTGCATCCACACCCCGGAGCTATAGGGGAGGAGGCCGGCTTGGCTGCCTTGTATAGATAGAGTTCCAGATGATCCGTACAACAATACCATGGGGGTGAGGGGATAGGTTGTGCCTCCTGAAGTAACTCTGCCGATTTGTATCCCAAAAGTGTTTGTTCCTATGCAGTTCAATAGAGTTTGCGTCGATCCGGAGACTGTGTTGGACATCGCCCAACCCATTACGCAGAAGTCGCCTGTCATGTCCAGATTTGCGCTGTATGGTTGAGTGAGGTTATTCGCAGAGCTGAACCCGCTATAGCCGACCAGCCCCGCGCCCGAAGCAACCGGCGCTTTCGTCAAACTGCCGTTGACGATAATACCGTTGTTTTTAACGCTGCGGTCTGCCTGCGCGAGTTGGCAGGAGATGGAATCAAAGTATGCCGTTAGGCTGGCGGTATTTTCATTGTAGTCACAGGTAATAGTGGTAGTCGTTGAGGACGCCACAAACGTCACTGATCCGCTTACTGCCGTGGCTGATGAAGAATTCAGCGCAAAAGGAGTGCCTGTAGCATCGCAAAATACCCGAATATTTGCAGAACATGTGCCTCGTCTAGCTGTGGCTGACAGCGTGTACGCTTTTCCCACGACCGTAGTAATTGCCTGGAAAAGTTGGTGTGAGTTAAGGGTGCCGTCTCCAGTAAGTACCAATTCATTTGAGGCAGTGCTTAATGTGGAATTATGTGCCGTCCAGCCGGTCGTCGCCGTGAACGGCCCAGGATTCGTCACCAGATTGCCTGATGCCGTGATCGTCTCGACCGCCGTGTCAGCCAGCCAGCAGCCGCGAATGTCGCCGACCATCCAGCCTGAATTGTAGGCGTTGGTCAGGTAGGCAACCATGCCTAACGATTCAGCAGTTGGGTTCTCTCGTACTAATGTAACTTGCGTCGCGCCAGCAAGGGCAATTTGCTTTCCCGCACTTAGGGGTGATCCAGTAGCGCCGACGTTTGGAATAGATGCTTGATTAAGTCCTGAACCTGTGAAGCCGCTTGTGATGCTTGTTACAGGTAGAGACCTAAAACCCCACTCAGCTCCCCCATACTGGTAATTGAGCCGTCCATTATTGAATGAGGGGGAGCTGCACGATAAAGTATACGCACCGTTCACCACCACACCTGTATTCTGGATGACGCTGATGCCCCCCGCAGTCGCCACGGCAATCGTCGGGATAGGCAAGCCGGTAGCCGGATCGAACGGTGCGCCGGGAAGGACTATTGCGGCGATGTCGTTGACGCTCGCATTGACTATTTGCCCGTACTTCGTACCAAAACCTACATACGCAAGACCTTGATTGCGTTGAGATATCGTTCCAACCTCCGGCCCCGAGTATGTAAGGCTGGTGTATATGTAATAACCTGAATCAGTAACAAAGTTGACTAGCACCAATGCTTGATTCGTATTCGATCCGCACCAAAGTTGGCCGTTCACAGCCGCTATACTTGATAGCCCCGTTCGTACCATGTTCGCGTTTGCTACACCGACAAACACCATCCACATCGGGCAAGAAGGCACCGTCAAGTCATAAACCACAACGCGCCCTGCTTCGGCGATGATCGCAACCTGTTCCGGGAACTGCGCCACATTGCCGCGATAAACCTGCGTCTGCGTAGGCGAACCAACCGTGCCGCCGATGGTATAAAACAGTCCGTCAGCCGTGGACTGGTAAAAGTCGCCAACCGCTGCACCGGATACCGCCCATGCTGCCGCAAGACTGGCACGCTGACCGCGCCATGTGCCGGTGCAAAGCGGCTCGTTCATCCAGCTTGTTTGCTGACACCGCCGACGCCATGCTCCGCCGTCAGAATCCTTGCTGGTGTCGTAAATGATCGCTTTGACGATTGCGCCGTAGTGCAGTGACGTTGATACCGGAACGAGAGACTCCGCCGATGACGCCAACACCGAGGCGTAAGCCGCCGTTATGTCGATGAATACCTGCACCGTACCTGCGGAAAAACTAACGAGCGCCCCTGCGTTGCTTGAGCCGGTCACGGCGGTGCGGGTCAACGTGTTCCCAGACGTGGTGTAAGTGCCCAGCCCCGTCTCCCAGTTGCCGGTTGGGTTGCCGTTGCTGTCCACCGCCTGAATAGAGTAGTAGCAAGTGCTGCCCGTCGAGCATACAGAACCGAACGACTGGAACCCGGTCATCGCCCCCGCGAGCGACAGCGGGTTTGTTCCCGTCACCGTCGCGCTCTCTTTGACGCGATCTGCAATAATCAAGGTCATACGAAGAACTCCTGCACGGTAGGTGCGGTGATGTAAAGGTTGCGTACTACGGGGGCGACGACATAGAGTTCTTGGATCAGCCCAGGCTGCTCGGCGGTAATGGTTACGCTCGCAGAGACAGTGCCGACTGCGCCCGTCGCGACGTTTCCAGCGAGCGCGGTGATCGGTGCGGCAGCGCCTGTGCCGCCAGCGCCGTTGTTCCCTGCCAGCGCTGAAGAAATGGTTGGCGCGGTTAAGCCCGCCGCGCTTGTGGCAGTAATTCCTGCGAGACTTGCGGCCCGCGCCTGAGTAATAGCGCCGACGCCGCCTGCACCACTTGCGCCGGCGAGCGACGAAGAAATGGTCGGCGTAATTGAACCGACTGCACTCGTACCAGCCACCCCTGTGGGCGTCAGCGAGGTAGACGATATGGCAGAGCCAACTGCGCCAGTCGCAGCTAGGCCAGTGACAGCAAAGGTTTTGGAGGGGATAACTGTTCCGACCGCGCCCGCGCCAGCCATACCACTGAGTGCAGCGCCTCCTGGGATGATGACTGCGCCCGTCGCAGCTGTGCCAGATACGCCGGTAAGTGCTGAGGAGGTAGACGCTGTAGCGGAGCCGACTGCGCCCGTTCCGGCCACGCTGGTTATAGCTGCAATTCTGGACGAGGTGAGCGATCCAGCCGCCCCCATTCCAGCCACGCCCATAAGCGCAGGAGATGTCGCTATCTGCCCGGTTGCTCCCGCGCCTGCGACGCCCGTGATCGCCGAGGCCGAAAATACCGAAGCTGTACCTACTGCCCCCGTACCGGCCACACCTGTCAGTGTCGAGGAGATAGACGGAGCCGCTACCCCTACCCCGCCCGTTCCCGCTACGCCGGTCAGCCCGACAGCAAGGGAAGAAACTGCTGTACCTACTGCCCCCGTACCGGCCACACCTGTCAGTGTCGAGGAGATAGACGGAGCCGCTACCCCTACCCCGCCCGTTCCCGCTACGCCGGTCAGCCCGACAGCAAGGGAAGAAACTGCTGCACCTGACGCCCCCGTACCGGCCACACCGCTCACAGCTTGCGAGTACGCTAACAATCCCGACGCGCCCGTACCGGCAACGCCTGAAATCGTCGGAGCAGTCGTGTGTGTTACGCCACCAGCCCCGCCCGTACCGGCCAGCCCCGCGAGACCCATCGCCAGCGCGAAGAGAACCGAGCCGACCACGCCGGACATGGAAACACCCGTCAACCCAACGGTGACGTTTCTGTTTCCTGTCTGCCCCGCGAAAGGGGCGCTTGCGACCGGCGAAAAGCCAAGCATGGCGAGCTACCCCTGACGACGTGGTTTAGTTGATTTGAACGAGCGCGTTGCCAGTGGTGTTCGCTGGCATGGTCAACGTGAATGTGCCAGCAGTCACCGTCTGCGCACCGAACGTGTACACGCCTATCGCCAGCGAGCCGGTCGAAGACGCGTTGTACAGCAGCACCGTGTCGAACGCGGTAGTCAGAGTCACGGTCGGGTACACAATGGAAGCCGATGGCGTCCACAGCGCACCTGTGCCGGACACTGATGGCGCAGTCGCATTTGTTACCGTTACGCCGCCTGCGGTGTACCCAGTGCCGGTCACTTCGCCTGTCGTCGAGTACGCCGTAGTAGCCGCGCCCATCGAATTGTTCGTCACAAACAGCGCGGCTTTCACCACGTCTGCGGTCGTGACAGTACGCACGCTGTTCGCGGACTGGGTACCGAGAGCGTGGGTGCCTTTCAGAAGCTCAGACTTAAAACTGGAGGGCATTGCTTGTACGTTGGCCGACATGATGAAACCTCTCTATAAAATTAATTAGCCAATGGCGGCTGTGGAACCTTCTGCCCAGACCAAGGGCTTCTTCAAAGTCATGTGAACGTCGTTCTGCACCACCGCGCCGAACAGCTTGTAGCCCGTGATGGTCGTGGTTTCGGTTTCGTTGTCGAGCACGACCTGAAACGGCTCAAGCGCCATGTCGTCGATTTCGCAATTCGTTCCATTGATGCTGCAAGTGATCTTTGCCATGTCAGTTCCTAGTTGATAGTGATGGTGCCCGCAGCCACTTGCGTCGTGACACCTGACGCGAGGGTGATCTGCAGGGAGAAGTAGCCGGTCGTCCAGGTGAGGCCGACCGTCGAGAAAGAGGGGGTGATCGTCATGCCGACAGGATCGACGGTGATGCCTGAGCCATTCGTCAGACTCAGCAGCACGTTCCCGACCTCCGGGTTCGGGTTGTCGAGGATATTCATCACCGCCGTCGCGCCGGTCAAAACAACCGGCGTGGAGTAGACCAAGAACCCGCCTGACGTGTAGGGCTGGTAGCCCGCGCTGTTGACATCGTTCAGCGCCACCGTGTTCGATGACAGCACGCTGACTGCCTCCCAGTCGCGCTCGCGCGGTGGGTAGTTGTTCGTGTTGATCTGGTTCATGCCGCCTGCGGATACGACTGATGCGCGCCAGCCAGTGACCATGCCGTGACCGTCCGCCGTAATGACAGCGGGCGCGGCGTTCGTGATGCCTGTGACCGGCACGCTCGTCAGCACGTCAGTACCCCAGCGGAGCACGACCACGAACGTCTCCCCAAGGGCGACATTCAGGCAGAGGTTGTCCAGGTAGCCCATGATTAATCCGGCATGTAGCCGACGGCGAGCTGCACGTCGTTGACGGTCGCGTAGGTTGGCGTACCGATGACCTCAAGCACTGCATAGAACGCTGGGCTGGCACCGGAGAACGCCTTCGCGCAGTCCGCTGTGGTTTGCGCAACGGTCAGACCGCCGACAGTCGTCACGTCGGTCAGGTGCAGAATGCCGATGACCTTGCCGAAATCTGCGGAGTTGATCGTGATCGCTGCGCGATCCGTGAACGTCGAACTGGCCGGCAGCGCGTTAAACAGGATCAGGTTGTAAGTGCATGTCTGCGTACCAGCGCAGTTCACCTGGGCGTCGAGTATGCGCCCTGATGTGGACTGGACGGGCGATACCGGGATCGTGATCAGGCCCCCGACGCAGTACGCGCTTGTATAAGCGGCAGCGGTGACGGTCAGGGCTATCGGGGCGAGCTTGGTGTTCTTCGACATGTTCAGCCTTAATAAACGCGTGGTCTGTAGTGAGAGCCTCCACCGTGCATCGGGATGCCGCCGTAAGCCGTGATGCGTGTCTTGTGCATGGCGCGGGCTTTTTCCTTCAGTGCCTCGCCGCAATATTCTTTGAACTTCATCTCGAAGTCCGCAGCCCTGCCCTTGTCGAATGTTTCCGCGTCCTGCTTGCTGTAGCCGCGATACTTCATCCAGTACATCAGGCCATCTTTATGCTGCTCGTCGACCTCAAGCTCTTGGTCGCCTTCGTCGGTAATCCTGTGCAGCGGCAGGCGATCTACCAGCAGCTGCACGGTGTCAACAGTGGCCGGCGCTGGGTAAAACCGCGCATACTCCGGCTCCATGCCGATAATCAAATACTCTGGCATGCCCGTTCGCCCGTCGAATCGGATACGTCGGGTACGCATATCCTCGAAGTTGATGACCTCGATCAGCCTGCCGTCCGAGACCCGGTACGCATCACGTATCTTCAGAATCCGCTTGTCGATCTTCACCCTGTCCGTGGTGAGCGTCATCGGCAGCATCGTGAAGGGCGACGTGGTATCTGCCAGCCCCCCTATCAACTTGACGAACTTGTTCTGTGCGCTATCGACGAACCCGTACACTTCTTCATCGGACCAAAGATACGGCTCTACCGTATCGTTCATCTCGGTGCGGAACATCTCGTACAGGTCGTCGGAGTTCATGCTTCGCTGCCGCCCTTGCCTTCTTTGAACTCCTGCCACAGCTTGTCGCGCTCTTTGCTGTCGAGTACGAAGCCCAGCTGCGCGGTCAGCGCCTTGATATGCGGTACGCCGGTACCCATGAAGCTGTCGCGCTTGGCGCCGTTCACCATCTGCTCGAACGCTTCCATAATCGTGGCTCTGCGGGCGACTGGGTCTGACGGCTCCCTCGACTCGAACGTCTTTGGCTCGGGTAGTTCTTCCTCCGGCTGCGCGCCGAGGGCAAGTACCTCTGGCCACATACCAGGCGGCACATGGGTGCTGACGCCCTTCTTGAACTCGACGGAGCGCCCTGAGAGGGATCGCACCGTCTTGTCTCTATTCAGTGTGAAATTCATGTCGATGGTCCTAAGTAATTAGAAAACAGGGGCCGAAGCCCCTGGCTATTCACCCAGTGAAACTTAGGTGATCTGCACTTCCTGAGCGCGTCCGTCGATGGTGTACATCACGCGAATTCGGAACTTGCCTGCTGTGGCGTTAGCCACGGTGTAGGCGAGCGTCATGCGCAGGTTCGAGCCTGTATTCGGGTCTTCCGTGACCAGAGACGTCAGGGTCAACGCTGTACGGCCAGTTGCCATCAGATTGACTGCGGATAGTAAATCCGTAGTCGAACCGGCGATACCAAGTGAGAGCGTGGCGGCGGTACAGCCGGCATAGGCGGTGTCGACGATCAGCTCACCACCCGTAATCACCGCGCCTGTTGGCATCGGGATACAGTCGAATGTGATGGTGTTCGCTACTGGGCCGGTCAAGCCGGCTTGCGTAGGGTCAGTAGCCAGGGCCACCGTGGACCCCAGCGTTTCAGCAACCAAGCTAACCGAGTCATAGACCCAATTGTTATAGTTGCCGATGAACTGAGCGACCAGCGGGTACTGGGCAGAACGGGATGCGATGAGATTCATGGCTGGTTATCCTTATTTCTGAGCGACGTAGCACGACAACACACCGAAATCCTGCACGGTGTTGTTGTTGTAGATGTTGCCGAAGCGTGGTTTCAGGAAGCCCAGGATTTTGCCGACGGCGATAGCCTGTTGGTTCTCGAAGTCGAATCCTTTTTCTTCCCACTCTGGGGCACCGATGTCTGCCATGCCGAGCGCTTGAGCGCCACAGAACAAAATCTGAGCACCTTCGACGGTACCGGACGCGCCGTACTTGGAGCCGGAAGCAGCGCCAGTGGTACACGGTACGTGTCGGAACTCGTGCAGGTAGATACCATCGATCTTGACCGAGGAACCGGAGAACAGCTTGTCGTTCACGTCCTTGTTCTGCGAGTGCCGCAAGTTCAACAGGTAGGTCGGATCGAGCTTCAGGTTCGCCATCGCGGAAGGCGTCAGGAACGCGTGGAAAGTTTCTTCGCCGCTTTCCATTACGCCACGGATGTAGTTGTTCTTGGCGGCTGCTTTAAGGCCGACGAACATTTCCCATGACACTGTATCAACTGCAGTAACAGTGCTCGACGCACCACCGGCAACCAGCACCTTGTTGGTGTTGTCCCAGCGGAATACGCGTAGATTGGTCGGCGCAGTAACATCGGCAGCGAATTCGAGGTACGGCAGATCGGAGCCAACGCGCAGTGCGCCGTTGGTCTGGTAGGCGTAAGAGATGCCGCCCAGCGTCAGGAACGCCATCTGGTCGATACGATCCGAGAGCCAGTACGCCAGCACGTTGCGGGCATTGCCACGGAATTCGACAATAGACTTCTGATCGGCGATGCGACCTTCGTGGCGGTTAGCGTGACGCAGCTGATCGACGCGAATGACCTGATCAAAGGTCTGCATCGCTTCTTCGTTGCCTTCCAGTGTGCGGTCGCCTGCGATACCGTCACCGACCAAGTCGGCGAGCAGTGTAATTACGGCGCGTGCGCCCTTTTCGGATTTCTTCAGCTCAGTGATGTGCTGAACCATCGCACCGGGGCCGTTGCCCAGGAATTTGCCGATGAATGATTGGTTACGGGCATTCTTCCAGAGATCACGACTCCACATCGTTTTCTGGTTGTTGGTCAAAAGCCCAAAATTGGTCAATGCCATTTGGCACCTCCGTAAGTTGATTGAAATTAGTCACAACTGCTGCTGTGTCGAATTTCGTCTCGACCTACGAGGTGGCCCGTATCGGGAGCCAAGCGGGGTACTACATGTTCGTGATTCTAAAACAAAAATAGATAGACTGCAAGCAGTCTATCTATTTTATTAGACTCGTAAAGCTGGGTTTAGGCGCTTAGTAGTGCGTGCCACACAGCCGGTGCGTCGGACACGCAGAAGAACGTGACCGTCTTCCCAGCCGCCAACGCATAGGCGGCATTCACAGCCAGCGCGTTGATAGCATCGCCGACACCGGGGAAGACATTCAGGCTGTTCGCTGCAGCTGCATTAGCGACGGTAATCGAATTACCGGCAACCGCAAGGGGAAGCAGAACCGAATCGCCTGCTGAGGCCACTGTAGTGACACGGGCGATCTGGGTGGTGATAGGATACCCGGTGGTCTGTCCGCCGCCAGCATGAGCTGTTACGGCATCCATGTAGGTCTCCACGAAGAACCCTGGGGTGGACATGTTGCCCCCGGCGTTTCGTGGGCTGTTCATGGCTTGTTCTGCTGCGTCTCTTGATCCGATGCTCATAATTTTCTTTCAAGTGGTTGGTACGGTTAAGTATGGGGCCGGTTACAGCTCGTCGCCCCGCAGTTTAGCTAACGTCTTCTCGTCAATAGCCGCGAAGTCCTTCTGGCTCATAGCCATAGCGCGTTCAGCGGTCAACGCGCCGCCCTGCTCGTCGCTATTCACCCCGACTTTCGTCAGCGAGGCTGGGGTCTTGTTCACTGCGTCGATCCCTGCCTTCAGGGCGGCTTCCCTGCGGGCGGCAGCAACGTCTTCTTTTTTGACGTTCGGCGTCACTTCAGTCGCGATCTCCTGCTTCTTCGTGCCGGCACCGAGCATCTTGGTTACGGCTTTCTGCAGCGCCGCCGAGGGAGCCAGCCCTTTGCGCTCGTAGGTGGCCTTCAGGTCCAGGATATCTTCGACCTGCTCGCTGTCATATGCCTCGTCGTTAGGGTTCAGCACCGGGTACGCCGACTCCAGCCGTTCCACGACGGTGTCGTAGCGCACACGCTCGACTGCGCGCACTTCCGCCTGCTGCACCTTCATATCTGACTGGTACTCGCGCACATCCCGCTCCAGACGGCGAATTTCGCTCATCTTGGCAGTGGCCTTTTCGATCTCGCCGTCAGCCAGGAGCTTGTTGTACTCCGCCTCCAGGCCGACGATCTTCGTCTCGGCGGCATTCAAGTCCTGGTTGACCTTGACGACTTGCTCGCCCTGCTTGTACTTAGCCAATTCAGCGACGAGCGCGGCGCGCTCTGCGCGCTCTTTCTTGAGGATCGCGTCGTGACGCTCGAAAGGAACGGGTTTTTGCTTCGCTTTCAGCGCTTCGGCGGCTTTCTCTTCGTCCGTCTGGTCTAACTTCGTCTCGTCGACGACCTTGTCATCTTTGAGCGGATCAACAATCGTGGCAGGATCGACTTTGTCTGCCGGAGCACCGTCGCCGAGGGTGACTTCGTTGCCCCAGTCTTCAGCGCCGCCGCCTTCGTCGCCTGCGGCGTACATGAAGAAGGGGGCGAGGAGGAATTTTAGGAGTTTGGAGTATTTCATGTCTTTGTTCCTGGTTGTGGTTTAGGTTGGCTTCTCGCGGCGATTCTGTCGGAGACCGCCTTCTCCGCTGCTGCTTTTTGATCCAGCTGCGCTTTCATGTTCATCTCTTCCCGCTTCATCTGCAGCTCTGCGTGCAGCTTCTCCTGCTCCAGCTGGAATTTCTGCTGGGCCATCTGCTGCTCGTGCTGGAACTTCCGCTCGTTCAGGGCGATCTCCGCCTGCACTTTCGCCTGCTCTGCCTGGGACTCTGCTTCCGGCCCTTCAATCGGGGTCATGGCCTCTTTCTGGGTAGCGACGCCCTCTTTCCTCGCCTTGGCATCCTTCAGCACAGCGTCCGCGTCTTTCTGCTTCGTTTCAGCCTCAGTCTTCGTGACCTCCGCTGTCTGCTGGCGCAGGGCCAGCTTCTGCTGCTCCTGGGCTTCCGGCGACTGGGAAGCTGCCTGCATCTGCTTGATGAGATCGTTCTTGTTGAGCAGCCGGGACGTGTTGATGATGAACGCGTCAGGTATGTTGATGCCGAGGTCTTTCTTCATGGAGACCGCCTGATCGAACTGGCTGTCTTCCAGCGTCTCGCGCTGCGGCACCGAACTGATCGTCACGTCGAACTCGCCCAGCATCAAGTCGTTCACGACAGTGCCGTCGGGCTGCACCTGATTGATCGTGACATTTTCTGTGCCGCCCCCAGGCGTGTCATGGGTGATGGTGAGGATGCGTTCTTCTGTGTAGAAGGTCTGTACGAGGTCCAGCACGTTCCGGGCGATCATGAAGTCCGTCCGCACCAGACTGTCCAGCGGCTTGGCGAGGTTCGTGTTGGCGGCTTTCTTCTTTTCCTGAATCGCCTTAGCCGCAACATCCTCCCTGTCCTGCCCCTGCTGGCTGTCGGTGATGCCAGAAATCGTTTTGATGCTCTCCTCGGCCTTGTAACTGATCCGGTCGAGACCCTGCGGCGTGGCGTTAGGCTGCAGCTTCTCAATATCGTCCAGTGAATTGGCCATCTCGATCACCAGCCCTGTCTCGGCCCCGCGCTGCTCCAGCTCCTCTATCGACATCGTGGCAAGCGCCCCGCTCTTGACCTTGTAGCCGCCGTTCGCGCTGCTGTTGACGACGTGCAGCTCCTGCGATGTGACCTTGTTCAGCAGCTCCTGCGGGCCGACCAGATTCTCGACCAATCCGATAGTGGTGCCGCGCCGGAAGTACGGGAAATAAGGGATGACTGTGAAGTGCTTGTATGGCGACCAGTCATCGTGCAGCACGACGTTGTCACAGATCACCGTCCAGCGGATACGTTTGACGAGCCGAGGGATGACCTGATAACCGAACTGCTGGACGACTGCGGCGATGCGGTCACGATCCCAACCCTCTGGAACCGGGCGCATATTCCCCGTTTTTGGGTCGATGAAGTGTTTCTGGCGGTCCATAATGCGGTGCTGGCGCTCAATCACGCGCAGACTGCGCACAACCGGCGACTCGTCGTATGCCTGAGCCTGCCCGCCGTAGTTGGCGTTGAATGGCAGGCCGAACCTGTCACGGATGTTGTCAATGGAGTCGTAGCCGTAGGGGTAGTAGCTGTCGTCGCGGTTGCGCAGATACTCCGCATCTTCCTTACTGTACAGGATGGCGATATCGTCGGCAGTCATCCACTTCGTGACAAACACCTCGTTCCAGCTGTCCGGGTCGTGCTCCTCGGCGTCGTTGTCGACGATCACGTTCTTCGGGTTGATCGTCTCGATCCGCACTTCGCCCTGCATGGAGGCATTAAAGTCCAGCCTGACATCAAGATACCCACGGCTGGTGATAATCCCGTCTGCGAACATGTCGCTACGCCGCCAGTCAAGCTGATTATTGTCAGATATCTGTTTGAACACCTTCGTCAGCACGTCGGCGGTGGCAGGGTCAGCGCCGGACTTAGGCCGGAAACTGATCTCTGAGCGGTTATATATCTGCTCCCCCATTACGTTGCCGATGGTGGAGATGATTTTATTGATCGTCAGCGCGGGGCGGCGCGCGGCGCGAAGGGCTGCTCGATCTGCCTCAGTCCACTGGTTGCCCTGGAAAAATTGCTCGCAGGTATCGGCTTTCAGGACGTACTGGGCATGCCCGTTGTCCCTACAGTAGGCATAGCGATACCAGACCTTTGAAGCCGACTCGGTGTTAAGGGGCATATTTTCTCTCTGCTACGCCGACATGTGCGACGCGTTCGCGCGGGTACCGCGTAATCTGTCTTTCCAGGACTTCTTGCCCTTCGCCTTCGGCATCTGCGGCGGCTCACTACCCACTGCCATCTGCGCCATCCACGCCATACTGTCAACACAATCATCGTGTACGCCAGCCGGGAAGCGCAGCATCTCATTTCTGACCGTGTCGTACCACTCGCCTGTGTGGTTGAAGCTCACCATGCCCTGCTGCATCCGGCCCTGAAGCGCCCTGCCTCGCGCCAGCTTGTCCGTAATCGGTCTGAGGACAACGATGGAGGGGTAGAAATTCGTCTCCCGCATGCGCTTTTTCAGCAGGGCCTCAATCGAGCGGTAAATCTGCCCATCCTCGACGCCAATCGTTAGACTCGCATGGTACCACTTCTTAGATAGATTTAAAATAGATTCGACGATAAAAAAAGCGTCAGCAGACTTGAACCGCACCACCTCCGCTACGTGCAGCACATCGTCGTAATCCTGCAGACCTACCGTACCGACCGTGTAATCGTTGTGAGCTTTCTCACTGATGGCGAAATCCCACGCGATGTAGACCCGGCTCTGGAGTAGCAACGGGATCGGCCCACGTTTGAACTGATCCTTGGTGAAGTAGCTGCCGTCGTCGGGTACCGGGTTCTGCTGGTACAACGCAGCCCAGAAGCGGTTGGCGATGGTCGCCTTGATCCGGCGAAGTTTAACGATATCGTAGCGGGCTTCGTGGAGGCAGTCGCCTTTCTGCCGCAGCAGCCGACCGTTCGCCGGGGCGGTGTCGTAGACGATTAAGTCAGTGTCGGTATCCAGATACTCGTCGTGCTCCGCAATCGCCGGGTATTTGACGATCTCGAACTGGTCAGCCTCCGGGTCGGCGATCATGGCCTGCTGCAGCTTGCCAGCCAGATCGTCATCGTGCCACCATGTCTGAATGACAAGTACGCCGGCACCTGGGGCCAAGCGCGTGTAAGCCGTCGAGCCGTACCAGTCCCACAGGGACTCGCGCGTGGTGGCGCTGTCCGCCTCTTCCGCGTTCTTGATCGGGTCATCAATGACCAGGATGTGCGCGCCCTTGCCTGTGATCCCACCGCCGACACCGGCTGCGACGTAGCCGCCTGTGTCCCCGGCGATAGCCCACTCTTCCGTGGAGCGGTTGTCGGGGTTCAATCGGGCGTCGAACACAGTCTGAAACGCAGGGTCGTCGAACAGGGCCTTGATCTTCTTGGAGAACCCCATCGCCAGGGAGATGTTGTACGAGCAGGCGATGAATTCGTGATCCGGGTGTCGTCCAAGGTGCCACGCCGGGAACATCTTGGAGGCCAACTCACTCTTACCATGACGCGGCGGCATCAAGAGCATCAACCGTGGGCTTAAGCCAGCCGCTACGTCGTCGCTGAACCTCTCCAACCGCCTGCAGATATCCTCATGCACCCAGCCAGCCATGTACTTCGGGTTCATGCGCCGCACGAACGACAGCAGCTTTCTGCGCGCCATGATCCGGCTCGCCATCTCCTGCTTGGCGGCGAGCGCGGGCTTAGTCGTCACGCATCACCTCATCGAACGCCACATCCTCGATCTCACCCTTGATCAGCTTCAGCAGATCGGCGTCGGAGGCTCGTTCGAGGCGCTTCATAGTGAGGTCGCCCGTGATGTTTATGTCAATTTTTTTGGTGTTTTCTTGATAATATCCGCACATTCTTCCGATTTCCCGCCATGCGCCTGTCAAAGCGGTCGGGTCGGCCAGTGTGCGAGCCATGTCAGCAGCCTCCAGGAAGCCGTCCATGACCTTTTTACGGGTCATCTGTGCCGCAGCCACGTACAGGGCTTTTTCGGCGTCGTATATCCTTAAAATCGCCGGGTCTTTTGCCAGCCGGTAACACATTGCTCCACTATCGGCATAACCCGCGCGGTAACTGGCGCTCAGGATCGTCTCGCCAGCAGCCCACTCTTTGACGAAAATTTTCTGTTTTTCGGTGAGCGGTCGATTAGGGTTTTGGGTTTCGATGATGGCGATCTTGCCGCCGTTGGTCGGTGTCTTGCGGAGCGCAGCGATGCGCTTAGCCTGCCCTTCCGGGGAGGCATTTTGTTTTGACCTTAGTCGGGGTTTCGGGGTGAGGTCGTCCCTGGCCCTGATTTTCAGGTCGGCGGGGTCTTTGCGTTTGGTCATCACGCGAGTCTAACTTAGATCGTAAATCTTTTCAGAAAAATTTTTATGAAAATTTCTGGGTTACGTCGGTCTGGGTCCCTCACCTACCCCTCGTCATCAGCCGCCCCCACTTCGGTTTCCGCACCCAGCGCCCGGATAAGGAGTCTCTTTTACCCCGGCCACGCAGCAAGGAACTCCAAGCATTCCGAACCCCGCTCCGAGTTCTTGGCGCTCGCCACCACACATCCAACCACAAGGACACGGTGAGGCTGTGTCCTTGGTCTGTCTGCCTTGGTGTTGTCTATACATTAACCAAGGAGATAGTCATGGCATCAGCACTCACCAAGGCGCAGCTGGAAGCGGAGAACGCAGCACTACGCGCAGAGATCGCGACATTGAAGGAGCAGGCGCTCAATGCTGCGTCAGTAGCAAGCTCCGTCAACCGGATGCACAAGCAGGCATCGGGTGCGCCGCAATACGTCAAACCCCAGTGGCAGATAGATCGTGCTGCCGCCATGGAAGCAGCGCGCGCGTTGGCGATGACCAAGCACGTCATTGCCAAGGTTGGGTAATTCTGCAAGGACGCGGTAAGGCTGCGTCCTTGCTCTTTTTGCTTTTGTGTTCATTACCTAGGAGAACGAACATGGAATACATCAACGTGTGGGCAGACGGGTCGTGGTGCTTCGACTCAGAACTATCAGAAATGAAACACAGGAGCGATGACGTTACGCGCGTAGCAATCCCAGATGGTGCGTGCGACGAACAGATGGACGAGTTGGCGATGAGCGCTGTTTCTTAAACCCTGCAAGGACGCGGTAAGGCTGCGTCCTTGCTCTTTTTGCTTTTGTGTTGTTCCCTATCATTCAATCACTCAGGAGAATCATCATGGCCACAGCTGTACAAACTAAAGTAATCGAAGCAATGCGCAACGCAAAGAAACAACCGATTGATCTCGGCGCAAATCTCAATCAACCAAAACCAGTTGCTGCTACCGAAGCAGAGTTGGCCGAACCAAGCATGGCGCAGATCGTTTGGGATTTGACGCGCAACATGATGCCGAGCACACGCAGCATCATCGCATACGTCGCGCACATTTCGATCCTCACCGTCGGCACCATCGGCGCGTGGAGTTTGGTCAACTCGATGTTGGTCGGGGCGGTTGCGTTGAGCGGCGGGATGTTCTTGGCCTTCGTGGTTGGCTTGCTCGCGATGTGCATCGCGGTGTGGGCCGCGTCGAAGCTCGGTCACGTCGCGGCTGGATATATTTCCTCCGGTGCGATTGATCGCCATCTGTCGAACGCTAAAGAATCGGTGCTCGGAATATTTCGCGCAGCACCTAAGACAGCGTAACTAAAACTCAGGCCGCAGAACATCGCGGCCAGTTAAGGAGAGCATCATGATTATAGAAAGTGGTTTGATCGTAGCACTCGGACTCACGTTCATGTGGTTCAAGTGCCCATGGAAAAAAAGAATGTGGATGCTATCGAATCCTTTGCTAATGGATGTCATAGTTTTCATAATGTTGAACATTTTACATTGGGGCTCATTTTCTGGTGTGATGGTCGCAGCGACTGGTTCTCTGATTTGTTCTGGACTCATAACTGTCGGACGTAAATGTCTCGGGCACATTGATGCACGGATTTATTATCCGGGGATTTGGCAAGTGGATGCAGAGGAGTTGAGATGACCAACGACACAGCGGAGATAGGCAGACTACGGATCGAAACCATATATGCGCGGCTGGTCGTTGTGAAGAACACCATCACCGACAAGCAGTACGCATTGAAACAGCTTCGACTCGCGATGGAAGAAATCAAAATCATGTTTGGCGAAAAACCGAATGAACAATTCTGAATACTACTACGACGCACCTCAAGACGACGAAGACGTGCTTGAGGTGAATTGCATCGACCCGGAACGTCAGTACAGCGGCGACCCATTCGACATCATCGCAGCGATGGAAGAGGAAACAGGATGCCCACTTACCACATCATGTGTACGCACCACGGAAGGCCAGCACTCGTGCAAATTACAGCGCGTTACAGCAAGGATGCATTAACCCTCGCGTCACGCACCGCCACCAACCTGCAAATACTGTTCGCCACCAAGCCAAAGGAGAAACAGCCAATGTAGCGACGATCAATCAAGCGGATCACAGGATATGGTTCGTTATCCTTGTGGTGATACGCAGAACACGAACCAGACCGGCAAATTGGCGCAGAGAGCGACCGGACTCGCAGCCAACCATCAGAACGTAAGCATCAAGGATAGCAGTGCTCAAAGCCAAAGCACGCCGGACGCTGTAACCGGCAAACCACACATACACAACCAAGGAAATAACCATGAACGTCATCACACCTGAAATCGCAGCCAGCATCATCACAACCAAGAAAACTCACGCCGCCAAGAAAATCACCGGCATCAAGAAAGACGCGATCAATGCAATCGCAGCCAAACAGATAGCTGCATCCGTCACAGCAATCATCAGCAACGTGCAAGAGTATCTGGACGAACTGCACACGCTCGCAGCCAGCAACGGATACTTCGCGCAAAACAGCATCGTGAACTCACTCGGATTCTACTGCTTGAATCAACTGCTGTGGAATTACCGGAAAGCAAAGGCAAAAACCAAACTCGTTGTCGCCTGCGGGATTGACCCATTCAATGACGGATCGGCTGAACAGGACGAAGCAGTAAGCAAAGCACTGAACATGGTTGAGATCGGGTTCGACGCGCAGCTGCCAACATTTGACGCAACACCATTGATCGGCATATACAAGAAATTATTTCGCGCACAGGCCAGCAACGTTATGTTCTGCCAGAAATCCCCACCACGTCAACCGATTGAAATACTCAGCGACATGCTGAACAACGACAACACCACCGACACCAAAGCAGCATATGATGCGTTCACAAAGAAACAATCTGACTGCACATCGGCAATGCTCCAAGCTGAACGCGCGAAACAACAGCAGCTGAAGACTTTACGCGAAGCTGCGAGCAACAAGATCGAAGCAGAGTACATACTGACTGAAATGCAGAAGACAATGCAAGGAGAGCTAACCGATGATCTGTGGAACACGGTACCGCTCTGGCTGCAATATAAATGGACGGTCGGCGTCATGCAACAAGCAGTCAAAGCAATCGTGTTCATCGAGAACACCGAAGAGTTTCCAGACGCAAGCTACGACCGTCTGAAAACATTGGTGCAGACAATGTACCTTGAATGTGATCTGGCGTCACGCGACCCCCAGGTCAAGACAGCGTTCGGTCTCGGCAAGCTCGATGAACGCCATGAACTGATCAAGGCAGAAGTCGAAAAGAAACCAGCCGAACATGGACTGACCACCCTGCTCGCCAACAACATGAAATCAAAACTGGTTCGTCGCGTACCGCACAAGAAGGATGAACCCGACACAGGCATCGTCGGATTGGTCAGCACGCAGCCAGCAACACAGCCTGCGATCACACCACTGCACTAACCACAACGCCCACATCCCACAAGGATGTGGGCTTGTTTCTTTTTGGAAACTTCTGTTGTTTGCCGGGCTTCTTATATATATATACTACCTACTCTTCTATTCTCTTCTTATCTTGAATCAATTAATTTAAAACGGAAGAATAGAAGGAAAGAGATAATAGCTAATAAAATCAACAACTTACAAATTCCGCTCTTCCGATTAAAAACACGAAAAAAAGCTCTTGCCTTCGCTCCAAGTAAGATTTACGATTACCACCCTGTGCCGCACCTGGAAAACATCATGAAACTGACATTTTTGAAAGCCCCTGTATCGCTCACAAAGTCGTTCACCAAGCAAGCTGACGGGAGCATCAAGAAGTCCAGTTATCCAAACGTGTACGAAGTCACGACGATCAATGAACCGTGTGCCGATCTGCGCAACATGGAAAAACTTTTGAAGGGGCACGCCGCACTCGGTCATTGTCTGCTCAAAGGAAATCCAATGCGCGACCTCGTATGCGAATCACGCGCCGGTACCACGGACAGCGGTGCAGTCACGGACTGGATTGTACTTGATCTGGATGGTGTACCGAATTGTTCAAGTGTCGAAGATTTTCTTCGCGCCTTGAACCTCAGCGATATCAGCTATCTCATTCAGTGGTCAGCGAGCCACGGCATCAGTAGCAACGATCTGCGCGCCCATGTATACATGCAGCTCGCCACCCCGCTCGCCGCACCGTTGGTCAAGCAATGGTTGATCGGCATGAACCACTCCATCACCCTACTCAAAAATGCGATGACCTTGACCAAAACAGGCAACAGCATTTCATGGCCGTTGGATATCAGCGCATGCCAAAACGATAAACTGCTGTACATCGCCCCACCAATCCTGAAAGGGATTAAAGACCCGATGGCAAAGAAGCAGCGCATCGAGTACGTGCCCAAGAAATCGCACCACCTCAATATCATCACAATCAACTCTACCGCGCAAAACCGTGAACTCACCAACAAACGTATCAACGAGATTCGGGAAGCCCAAGGATACCCATCTCGTAAAACCACTTACAAGATGCACGGCAACATAGAAGTCATGAACAAACCGGACGCCTGCGTAGTAACCGACATGCGCGCCGAACGCGGCTTCGTGTATTTCAATCTGAACGGCGGTGACAGCTGGGGGTACTACCACCCCGAAGACAATCCGGACTACATCCACAACTTCAAAGGCGAGCCAAGCTACGTCACCAAGGAATTACTACCTGAATATTGGCAATCCCTTACAAGTCAACCAATACGCACATCCAGCCAGGGAGTCACTTACCTCGCCTTCTGCGACCGTAAAAGCGGAGCCTATTGGCGTGGTACCCACGATGCACAAACCGACACACTTGACATACACATGGCGAAAACCAAAGAAATGATGAAAGATTTCGCAAAGCTGAATGGGCTAACTCTAGGCGGCACCATCCCAGAATGGGATATGGCTTTCGACCCCCAAGACAATGTACGCGTCGACATCGGCAATAAGACAATCAACACGTTCCAACCCACTGTATATATGCTGGCACCGATCAGAAAAGTATCTACCTGCCCTAAGACCATTTTGAAAGTCATCCATCACGCGCTTGGTAGCGATCAAGCAGCCACCGATCACTTCCTAAACTGGATAGCATTCATTCTTCAGTTTCGTGATCGTACAAAAACGGCATGGGTACTGCACGGCACGCAAGGCACCGGTAAGGGAATACTGATGAACAACATCCTGCGACCTATATTCGGATTCGCTCAAACCTCAGCGACCAGAGCTGAAACTCTAAGCGACAGATACAATGGCAGCACAGAGAAATGCTTTTTAGTGTTCGCTGATGAAGTTGACAGCGATGGAATGAAAGACGGCAAAGGCATGATGGCGAAGCTGAAAAATTTCATCACTGAAGAGTTCATTGAAATCCGCCACATGCACATGGCTCCTTACGAAGTGAAAAACCACACCAACTGGATATTCGCCAGCAACAAACCCGAACCAGTCAAGATCGACCGCGAAGACCGTCGATTCAACGTAGGTAAATACCAGCCGACCAAAATAATCATCAGCCAAAAAGAAATCGATGAACTGATTCCGAAGGAACTCCAAGGATTTCATGATTACCTCATGAGTTCGACAGTAAATAAAGTTCAAGCGTCAACACCCCTTGACTCGGAAGACAGAGATAAAATGATCCGACTGTCAGAAATATCAGCTGACAGGCTGAGTAGTGCCTTGGCTGAGGGAGACTTTGAGTTCCTTGTCTCGCAGCTACCAACAGGAACAACACCCCAAACTGACTTCAAGGAGAGTAACAAACTACAAGCATATATCGACGTACTGAAAATACTCATTACACGCTCTGACGACAAAGGAAAATGCAACGTCTCACGAGACGAGCTAAGACCCGTATTCGAGTATGTGATAGGGGACGTACCGACGACACCCTACAAATTCACAACCTACTTAGGCCACCGCAGGATCGAAACAACAAAAGTGTGGATAGATGGAAAGTCAGTGCCAGGAATACGAGTAGACTGGACAAATATCGACGAATTCCTAGATCACGACGCGCTTACCCAACAGAAACCACCCCAACCAAAATTGAAAGTAGTGAAGGTATGAACTCCGCACAAAACAAGAAATTCGAGGCGTGGGCAATCCAACTGCCGCACATGCTGATGCTGCAGCGGAACGTCAGCCACGCCACAGGGCTTCCGCATTATAAATACGCGGCAACAAAGTACGCCTGGGCTGCGTGGCAAGCTGCCCTATCACAATCCCGATCCTCGCCAGAATTTTTACGCATGGGTTGACAGCGATCCACAAAGCAATTATTGAATTTTAACGTAGCACAACAGGAGAAACACATGTCTGACAAAGAAATTGAGCAGGAAATTCAAGCCAAAGGGCTGACAGCGCCGCGCATTACGCCGGACGATATTGAACGCACCATTTCGCATGAACACATATTCAGTGTTGGCGAAGCCTTGCGCGCCCTTGGGCATCCGACCGATGACGCATTCGACTTGCTGACAATTTGTGCATTAAAGCTTACCAATGGCTTCACTGTTACCGGCGAATCAGCGTGCGTAAGTCCTGAAAACTTCGATGCAATTATTGGCCGCAAGATCGCGCGAGAAAATGCCGTCAATAAAATATGGCCCTTAGAAGGCTATCGTTTGAAGTCGAAGCTGTCCGATCGAGGTGGAGCGCAGGCGCCAGGTTCTATCTAATCCTCGCGGCCGAACCGACCGGGTTCAATTACATCGACAAGCCACCACGCGGTGTGAAGCTAACCCTGCTCACTAAGGGCAAGGGCCACCGCAGGATCGAAACAACGAACAAATTGCCGAAGCAATCAAGCTGCTGGCAACAACCAAAGGAAATTAAAATGCAAAACCGCCTCGCAATCTCTCAAACACAACCCTACGTCATCGACATGATGCTCACCGACGAACAGGCTGAATCTCTCCACCACATGCTTACTCATGTACGGGTCAGCATGCTCAACTTCATGGACCGTGAAGTTCTCCACCGCGTTCGCGACGCACTAGAAGATTTCAGCCGCAGTCGTCGCCGTCGTGGGCAGGTAATAAGGACCATAACGAGGGAATACTCATGACAGCCCGAATCAAAATCCTTGAGCTGATGACAGATTTGCCAGGAGGATTCATAACCCTCGCCACCCTCTCTAAGTCACTTAAAATATCGCACAGGGTCATAACCGAAGCCGTGCGAGGTTTGGTGTCTGAAGGCAAGCTGCTCGAAGCCACGAACCGATTCAACACCGGCCAATTCATCCTGGCCAACCGCAGAGTCAATCCACCACCCACACCCGTCTGGATGCGGCCAACCCTGTCCGGCTACGAAGCCCGTATGCGCAGCTTCGCAACCAACTGCGAAGCAACAAGGAGATAAGCATGATCAGCATCCATCATGAACTACCAGACATAATGCGCGACGCCGAGCGCTACCGGAAAATCCGGGAAATGGCATCGAATGAGGAAAATATCACCTCTGAAGAATTTGATCAACGTGTCGACGACCTGGTACCAAATGAAAACTAAACTGAAATTGATCTGGCTGAACTGGCAATTGAGGTCAGCCGAGCGAAACGCCAAATTCGAAAACAAGGTATTCCGTGAGGCGCGCAGCCACGAGGCACACTTCCTGATCGCAGCGAACCGACTGCGCAGCGAGATCGGGCGCATGCACCAGGAGCAGATGATTGAAGTGTTGCCAAGCAATATCATTCGTTTCAAATAGCGCTTGACTCTAATATCTAACTTAGATATTATCGCTTTCTTCGATAGCCTAACCTCCACCGGGTAAGAGTGTGGAGGACCAGCAATCCTTAAACTACAGCGGAGCATCACATATGAACCTGTTTGCCATTAAACACCGGGACGACAAATCCATCTCCCCGCCCTTCTTCAGCGACAAGATGAAAGCCAAAGCCGAGCGCACCAAGCTCGGTGACGATTACATCGTCGTCCCTGGCCCTGACCACCGGAAATTCAACAAACCTTCTTAATCCTTGAACGCAGGATGAGTCCTGCCGGAGATTGCCATGCGCCCTACCCAGCTTAAAACCGCTTTACGCCACTTGATGTCCAAACGCCGCGCTGCCTTCATCTGGGGACCCCCAGGTGTCGGCAAGAGTGACATCGTGGCATCCATCGCCAAGGAAGACAAACTCGATCTGATCGACTTCCGTATGGCCCTGCGCGACCCGACCGACATCAAGGGCTTCCCGATGCCGGACACCACCACGAAGACCATGAAGTTCTTCCGCGACGGGGAACTGCCCACCAAAGGCAAGGGCATCCTGTTCCTGGACGAGTTGAATAGCGCAGCGCCGGCCACACAGGCAGCGGCCATGCAGCTGACCCTCACCGGCAAGATTGGCGACTACACCCTACCAGGAGGCTGGCGCATCATCGGTGCCGGCAACCGCGAGTCAGATCGTGCAGTCGTCAACCGCATGCCATCAGCGCTCGCCCTACGCTTCACCCACCTCGATCTGGATGTCAGTCTGGATGACTGGAGCACCTGGGCGCTGGAGAACAATATGCCGACGGAGTTGATCGGATTTATCCGCTTCCGGCCAAACCTGCTGCACGCGTTTGACCCGTCACAGCGCAGCTCGCCGAACCCACGCAGTTGGACGTTCGTGAGCAGCGATATCGGCTCCAGCATGGACCGCGACACTGAGTATGAAGTGCTGAAAGGTACGGTCGGAGAAGGTGCAGCCAGTGAGTTCGTGGCGTTCCTGCAGGTGTATCGTGACCTGCCCAGCATCGACAGTATCATGCTAAACCCGGACAGCGTACCAGTACCAACTTCCCCGGCGACTCTTTACGCCCTCAGCTCTGCGCTGGGCGCGAAATCTAAGAAAGACACATTCGACCGAATGATGATCTACGTAGAGCGCATGCCTATCGAGTTCCAGGTCGTGACCGTGCGTGACGCCATCCGGCAGAACAATACGATTTCGGCGACGAAGGCGTTTGTGAAATGGGGCATCAACAACGCATCAATCGCGATGTGATCAACCTAAACCGACCACTCCCCGGCCCGCAGCCCTTCGAATCCGAAGCGCAGAAGCGAGCATGGGCAGCAACTCTGCACCACTTTACAGAAGTAACGAACGCCATGAACTCGGTCGACAGGCGCAGTTTAGACCACTGCCAGAAACTAGCCAATAAAGGCGATGCCGTCGCACTCGGAATTTTGGCCGAGTTCATGGCACAACGAATGAAAGGAAATTGAAATGAGTAATCAACACGACAAAGCATTTGAAGCCTACTTCGATAAGAAATACGGAAGGCACGGAGAGCAGTACAGCGATGAGATTATCGAAGAGGCACGTAGCGCATGGAATGCTGGGATAACCCACACAACTGCAATCTCGAATGTCGAACCTGAAATCAAAATCGTCATACTCGACCGTGGCTTTGTCTTCGTCGGCTATGTCACTCAGACCGAGACTGAAATGTACATCGACAAAGCCCGTTGTATCCGTAAGTGGGGAACGACGAATGGACTTGGCGAACTGAAGAACGGGCCAACGAAAGAAACAGTTCTCGACGCGATCTGTACAGTTCGCCCCCTATTGCGGGCTGTGCTATTTACTGTTGATTGCAACCAGTCAAAATGGAAGCCCCACTTAGTCTGACCTTGCTAACCCGTCGTCTATTAGGGTTAGACGACGGTCTATTAATGACGTTGGATGGCGACGGCTACGGTAGCGGCGGCAGCGGCTACGGCAACGGCTACGGCTACGGCGGCGGCGGCGACGGCGACGGCTACGGCGGCGGCAGCGACATCGGATACGGCTACGGCAGCGGCGGCAGCGGCTACGGCAACGGCTACGGCTACGGCGGCGGCGGCGACGGCGACGGCTACGGCAGCGGCGACGGCGACGGCGACGGCGGCGGCAGCAGCGGCGACGGCTACGGCAACTAATAAGGAGAAAGACATGCTACAAAACCAAGCCATGATAGCAAATCTCAACATTCGCTCTTGGACAGCGCGCAAGCACGACCGCGCTGTCTCCAACGAAGTGGACGCTGCTCACAACGCACAGGAAGGTGGACGCTACAACAAGCTGCTGATCGATAAGTCAGCACTCGACCCGCTCACCAAGCATGCAGGGCGTGTACGGGAATATCACTATTCCCTCACCTTGCCATGGGGCGACAACGGCGACCGGCTACTACCAGCCAAGGCGTACATGGACTACACCGCAACTATGAGGAAACTAAAAGATGAATATGCGTCCTATGCTCGTACATTTGAGGCTTCCTACCCCCAACTCGTTGCCGATGCTCGGCAGCGCCTGGGCACCATGTACGATGCCAACGATTATCCCCCTATCAGCGACATACGCGACCGCTTTGATATCCGCGTGGCATTTCAACCAGTCCCTGACGCTAAGGACTTTCGCGTCGATGTGGGGGACGAAGCTCTAGCTGAGATCAAAGCGAGCATCAACGAAGCCGTAGCGGAACGTCAAGCCGGCGCAGTCAAAGAGTGCTGGGTACGGCTCAACGATGTAATCGGCAAGCTGTACACCATGATGATCAAGGACAAGCCAATCTTTCGTGACAGCATCATCGACAACGTGAAGGACTTGATCAGTATGCTGCCAAAGCTGAATATCACGAACGATCCTGCATTAAACGAAGTCTGCAAAAAGGTGTCCTTAGTCGTCAACTCAACTTCGCCACATTATCTACGCAAAAGCGCACGAATGCGCAACGACGTGGCGCTGGCTGCAGAAGGGGTGCTGCGTGAAATCGCCGATCATACTTGATGAATTTACCGATATGGACCCGACAAGAGACCCAGGCTACACAGCCATGAAGAATGCCCTCCATCGAATGCGCAATGGAACCGACCAATTTGCAACACAAGCGGCACAGATTCTGACGATGAACACCAGCCAACGGAAAGCCTTCTATCGGCGCATGAAGAACGGCATGAATACCCCATTCATCAACGAGGTGCGGATGCAGACATTGGTGATGCGGCTAGGAGGATGAGATGGATACCCTCTTTAAACTAACCCGTCGTCTATTGGGGCTAGACGACGGGATATTAATGACGTTGGATGGCGACGGCTACGGCAGCTACCACGGCAACGGCAGCGGCTACGGCGTCAGCGGCTACGGCGACGGCGGCGGCAGCGGCGGCGGCGTAGGCGGCGACGGCAACAACGGCTACGGCGACGGCGACGGCCATGGTAGAGGTTACGACAATTAAGGAGCAAGAAATGGCCAAAACGGAATTACCGAAGACCCACTACTACGATATGGCACTTACCCTACTCGCACTGGAAAACAAGAAATGGATATCGAACAAAAATACATATAACCACTGGGACCCCGAAACGCGGCTCTGGTGGATCAAGCGAGTAGAGGAAGAAGCCGCTAAAGGCTTGCCAATGGCAACTGAATTGGTTGCCAAGGCATTGATGATAAGGATGACGAAATGAATACACATTACAAAGTATATTGGGAGATCGATATTTTCGCCGACTCCCCAGAAGCTGCTGCAGAGGTAGCATTGATGGCCCAGCGCGACTCTTCCTCGACATGCACCTATTTCACAGTGTACGATGTCCGTACCGGAACTTCGATTGACGTCGACCTAAACACAAGCGGAGAATAAGATGAACGAACAAGCCAAAGCCAAAACCAAGCTCACCCGCGCCCGAGCAACGCTGATCCTCGATCAGCCGTTCTTCGGTGCGCTGGCTCTGCGCCTGCACCTCGTCGAAGACGAAAACACAAAGACCATGTCTGTGGACGGTAAGACGATCCGCTACAACCCGGACTTCGTGAACGAGTGCAGCGCTGGCCTCACCAAAGCCGTCGTCGCCCATGAGGTCATGCACTGCGTCCTTGATCATATGGGACGGCTTGCCGAACGCGACCACCGTAAATGGAATCAGGCTGCAGACTACGCCATCAATCAGATTCTGGAAGATGTCGGTTTCAGCTTCGAAGGCACCGGCCTTCTCAACCCTGCATTCAAAGGTAAATCCGCTGACGAGATTTACACACTCCTGCCGGATACCCCAGAAGGGCAGAGCGACCCACTCGACAATATGACCCCAGGCGATCCTGACCCTGCGGCCAAGGCTGAAGCTGCGCGCGACTGGAAAGTTGCCACCATCCAAGCCAAGGAAGCTGCCAAGATCATGGGCAAGCTACCACAAGAAATCGAACGCCTGATCGATGGCCTGCTGGCCGCACAGGTCGACTGGAAAGAAGTCTTGCGCCGCTTCATCAACGAACGCAGCAAGGACGACTACTCTTGGGCACGTCCGAACCGGCACATGATCGTGCATGGCGTGTACATGCCCAGCCTGTATAGCGAGAACATGGGCGACATCGTGATCGGCATCGATACATCGGGCAGCATCAGCAACAAGGTACTGGAAAAATTCAGCGCGGAGTGCGACGGAATCATCGCTGAAACGCGACCGGCGAACGTGCATGTCATCTATTGTGATGCCGCTGTAAACCGGGTACAGGTCTTCGCTCGCGGCGAGCCATTTAAACTGGAAGCATGCGGCGGAGGTGGCACGCGGTTCTCGCCCGTATTTGAAAAGGTCGAAGAACTGGGCATCCGTCCGGTGTGCCTCGTCTACTTGACGGACTTGTACGGGGATCATTCTTTTGATCCTCCTGATTATCCGACGCTCTGGTGCTGCACGACTTACAATGTTGGGGCATTCGGCGAGACCGTAAGAATAGAGATTTAAATGTGTGCCCTCGTTAAACTAACCCGTCGTCTATTGGGGTTAGACGACGGGATATTAATGACGTTGGATGGCGACGGCGACGGCTACGGCAGCGGTAGTTAAGGAGAAATATGATGAGAACTCAATTCGTACCAATAACTCCAGGAGGATCAGCCTGTGTACATCTGGCCTCGAAAACGGAGGTCGAGGCGTGGAAGAAACTGCTGAAAGATGCGGCGCACATGCCATACAAAACCAAAGAGAATTTCCAGAAGCGTGGATATACCGTTGAAGAATGGCCGGAGTAGATAAAATGAAAGTCAAAGAACTGATCTTGCGCTTGCAAGCCTGCGATCCTGAATTGATAGTCGTCGTAGACGGCTACGAAGGGGGCGTGACCGAAGTGCAGAACATTGTAGATCGCAAGCCCCTCAAACTGAACGTCAACGAAGATTGGTGGTATGGCGAGCACGAGATCGATAGCGCCGACCATGACTGCTTTGCAGTTTATATTTCAAGGGGCTAGATAATGGGCTACCGTTCAGATGTCGCATACGTGATCGCCGGCAAGAAGGAAGCCATCATTGCCTTCCTGCTGGTGTGCAAAATGGATCACCCTGAGGTCAACCTCGCTATCGACGAATGTACAATCGGAAGACTGGAGAAAGGCGTGCTTTTCATCGGGTTCTGCGCCAGCGATGTGAAGTGGTGTCCTAATTACGAAGACGTTAAATGTCATGACGTTCTTTGGAGTCTCGCCCAAGACCAAGAAACCTTGGAAGGTCAAAAGTGCATTATCGGAGAAGACGACAACGACATCACCAATGATAATTTTGGGGGATGGTGAGTTTGAGCTTTGGAGCCGTTTATCGATTAGTCGTAGCCTCAACATTGATCTGAATCTTGGAAAAGAGCATGATATACGGGAGACAGCATGAGCGGAATTAAGGAGCAAATGGAAGTGGCGTATGCTCTATCAGATTGCATACTCGCCGAAGTCGAACAAACCGAGTTCACATTCGATGAACTTTCCGAACGCGCCAAGGAAAAGGTGCGCGGTAGGTACCGCGAAACCCAGCTCGACTATGAATGGTGGGAGTATGTATATGAGGACGCTGTAACGCTCGGCGCATTAATCGGTATTGAGGTCGGGACAAATAGATCAGCTCCGAAGAACGGAAAATCCTACACTGAACCAGACATCAGTTTCTCTGGCTTCTGCAATCAAGGTGACGGCTGCTGCTACTCCGGCACTCTCCACATTGATCAACTGCAAGGATGCGAGGCTAAGGTCAAGGCAGAATGCAGTGACCCCCTTCTACTCAGCATAGCCAGAGATGGAGAAGCCTTGTTTCGAGACATTCTGGTCGCCCGTGTCGCTCAACGTATGCAAGGTGTGGCAAGCGAGGACGCCATGACTGAATACAGCCGTTTCAGCATCATCGGTAATAGCCGGTATTACGCCACATGCACGGATAACGACGACGAACAATTCGACCTCGATGACTACGTCTCATCATTCGCCGACTGGATTTACGGACGCCTCGAAGCCGAGCATGACTACCTAATGAGCGATGAATGTATCGACGAGTCGATCAAGCAGTATGAGACGCTTTATGACGAATTCGGCTCTGAAGTCTAAGTAAGACAATAGAAAGATAGAAGGGTATACTTAGATTCAACGCTCGACCACGGACATTGTTAGCAAGGCTTCACATGCTGAATGGCGGGTGCTACCCCGTTCGACCAACTTCTGTAAGGGAGATTCAGCAGGTGAATTTTTTTTTTTTTTTTTTTTTTTTGTCTGGAAATCTAAGATGAGTCTAACGCAGCAGAGAGTGAGAGAGCTTTTCGATTATGACCCAGAGACCGGGGTTATGACCCGGCGCATTACGCCTTCCGCCCGCGCCAAGAAAGGCGAGATCGCCGGCTACGACGATGGTAAGGGTTATCTTCAAGTATCAATCGCCGGCAAAAAATACCGGCTCCACCGGCTCGTTTGGTTCTGGGTTCATGGTGTATGGCCAAAGAACGATGTTGACCATCGGGACCGTAACCGCTCGAACAACCGGATCAAGAATTTAATGGCTGCGACGCGTGCCGAAAACTGCCATAACGCAGGGCTTGCGGCGCATAACACCTCTGGGTTCAAAGGCGTCAGCTGGTCAAAGAACATGAACAAGTGGGAAGCCAGGATCACCCTGAATGACTGCGGAAAAGTCCTCGGGTATTTCGACACACCAGAGCAAGCTTCTGCGGCGTACCTCGCCGCCAAACCAGCATATCACCCAACGGCGCCGATATGAAAACAATCCAGATAGTCCCAATCCCTCAGTGGTCAGCCTCAAAGCTCAAGACCTTCAGTCAATGCAAGCTCCGCACTCAACTTCAGTACGGGCAAAAGATTCCTGAGCCACCACGAGAGTTGAAGCCCGGGCAAACAGAATTTCCGAATGAACGCGGCAGCCGCATCCATTTGGAGGCCGAAAACTATGCGCAAGGGCAAGGCGAGCTTACTCCGGCACTGACAAAATTCCGCCCCGAGTTCGACTCACTGAAACAGCTCTATGCGGATGGGAAAGTAGAGATCGAGCAGGAGTGGGCGTTTGATCGTCGATGGGTTCCAGTCGAGTGGCGGTCTCCTGATGCCTGGCTTCGCGCGAAGCTCGACGTGATCGTTTTTCTGTCTGAGTATGAGGCAGTAATTGCGGACCATAAGACGGGCAAAAAGTTTGGCAATGAAGTCAGCCATATGCAGCAGATGCAGATTTATCAGCTGATCGCATTCCTACGCTACCCGAAGCTCGAATTTATAACGGTAGAACTTTGGTACCTCGATCAGGACGATCTGACCCAGGCATCGTTCACTCGTGCCCAGGGGCTGCGATTTAAACCAGGCATCGAACGCCAGGCGCGAGCGCTAACCGACTGTACTGAGTTCCCTGCAAATCCCAACATTTTTACCTGCAAGTGGTGCCCCTACGGACCGACCGGCACCGGCCACTGTGAAAGGGGTGTGTGATGGGTGCATCAGACTGGGCATCAGGCACTGGCGGCTTGGCTTCCTCCGTGCGAAACCCCGGAAAAGCTAAAGCCAAGAGGGAAGAAAAGACGGGAGCGGTCATGGCTAAGAAAATCGCCAGTCAGCTCGACTATGAATCAGCGCGCCGTGCCAGCCAGAACAAGTTCTCGCCGGAAGAGATGCAGGCGGCAATTCTGAAATTCCAGGAGGCAACATGATCTACAAACCAATGGCCCATCAGAAAGTCTCCCTGAAGGCGATGGAGAAGACCGACATCGTTTTCGACATGAGTGATCCGGGATCGGGCAAGACATTCGTGCAGATCATGGCCTACGCCAAACGTCGCAAACGTGCTGGCGGCTGCGCCCTGGTCATCGCCCCGAAGTCCCTGCTACGTTCGGCATGGGAGGATGACTTTCGGAAATTCGCCCCGCAGATCATCTGCTCAGTAGCCTATGCAGAGAACCGGGATAAAGCCTTCGCTGCCGACGCCGATGTGTACATCACTAACATCGACGCGGTAACATGGCTACTGAAACAGAAGCCAGCATTCTTCAAGAAGTTTGACACTCTGATCATCGACGAGGTGAGCGCGTATAAGCACCACACCAGCGCCCGGTCCAAGGCGTTGAACAAGATCAAGAAGTATTTTCGGTACCGTTCGGCCATGTCCGGCACGCCGAACAGCAACACGATCTGCGACGTGTGGAATCCAGTACAGATTCTCGACGACGGCAAACGGCTCGGCAGGCAGTTCTTCGGCTTCCGTGCAGCGGTCTGCGCGCCGGAACAAGTCGGCCCACGTCCTGAAATGCTTAAATGGACAGACAAAGAAGGCAGCGAAGAAGTGGTGTATGGACTGATCGCCGATATCACGATCCGGCACCGCTTCGAGGACTGCATCGATATTCCGGCCACGCACAGCTACACGATGACCTACCACCTGACACCCAGGCAGAAGAAGGCATACCGCGAAATGGAGTCGACACAGATCATGTGGCTGAAGAAAGAAGCTGCGGTAACTGCGATCAACGCAGCCGCCGTCACCACAAAGCTTTTGCAAATTTCTAGCGGTGCCGTGTATGAATCGTCGGAGAAATATCACGTTGTCGATACAGGCCGATATGAGCTGATCCTTGATCTCGTCGAAGACCGCAAACACCCGCTTGTGTTCTTCCTGTGGAAACACCAGCGCGACGAACTCGTCAAACAGGCCGAGAAGCGCGGTCTGACGTACTGCGTGCTGGATGGACAGGCCACGGATAACGAGCGCACAGCAATGGTCAAGCACTATCAGGCAGGATTTTACGACGTGATGTTCGCCCACCCAAAGAGCGCAGCACATGGGCTGACGCTGACCCGTGGCAGCACTACGATCTGGGCCTCACCGACGTATGACCTGGAGCACTTCAGCCAGGGCAACAAGCGGCAGGCGCGCGCCGGCCAGAAGGACAAGACCGAGATCATCGTGATCTTGGCCGAAGGCACGATTGAAACGAAGGTCTACGCACGACTGATGGAGAAGAACACGAAAATGAGCAATTTACTGGACTTGTTTGGGGAGGCGGCATGAATCTGAGTACGCCTGAAAATGTCGAGCTACTGCAAGCAGCAGTCGAGGCAAAAGTTGCTTACTGGGACGCAATCTGCAATCTGGAACATGCGTTAAAAGTTGATGATGATCTCTCTGATCGTGCTAGTGATGCAATCCATGAATGGATTGAGTCAGCCGCCGTAAGCGGCGGAAACGATATCACAATGGACGACCTCAAAAGCGTAATCGAATTATCGGAGGTCGAATGAGCTGGTCCAACGCAGTCACCCAACCAGTGCAGGATGTCTCCGCTCGCCCAGCTATCCAGCTTGCGAAGATAGACTGGGCGCATCTCGTCGCACTTGATTTTGAATCATATTATGACGCAGATTACACCTTGTCCAAATTATCCACATCCGAATACGTCCGTGACCCGCGCTTCAAGGCGCATATGGTCGGCATCAAGATTGGGAACCGGAAAACCAAAGTCGTGCCGACAAACAAGATCGGTGCGGTTCTTAGAGCTATTGACTGGAAACGACATGATCTCCTTTGCCACAATACTGCCTTCGACGGCTTTATCCTTAGTCATCATTTTGGTGTTGTACCTCGTGTTTATCACGACACGTTATCAATGGCTCGCGGTCTCCACAGCAACGATATTGGTGCTTCTCTCGACGAAGTTGCTGGTTACTATGGAGTTGGGAACAAAATCGCCGACGTACTCGAACAGACCAAAGGCGTCCGAGACTTGCCCAAGCCCCTCTACAACGCCTGCGCGGAATACTGCGCTCAGGACGTTGAACTATGTCTGTCCGTCTTCAAGCGCATGCTGGAAGTCTACCCAGCCAGGGAGATTGACCTGATCGACATGACGATCCGCATGTTCTGCGATCCGGTCTTGAAAGTTGACATCCCCCGCGTCGAAAAGGAATTGGCGCGGGAGTTGAAAGAGCGGGAAGACCTGCTGCTCTCCGTCGATGTCAGTAACGTCCCAGACAAGGAACTGAAACTCGCCGAGCGCTCGCTGCCGGATCACGACAAACGGCTACTCAAAGCCAAGAAAATCATAGGGAGCAATGAAAGATATGCTGATCTTCTCCGTGCGGAAAACATCGAGCCGCCTACGAAAATCTCACCCGCATGGATTAAAAAACCAAAGGAGGAGCGTACTGACGAGGGTAAATATGCGTATGCGTTCGCCAAAGACGACCAGGATTTTATCGAGCTACCGGGTCGGACAGAAACATGGTCTGGTGATCTGGACCTTAACAAAAAAGCGGACATTCAAAAGCTCGCTGCGCGTCAAACACGTATTCAACAACTTGTCGACGTTCGGATCGCAGTTAAATCCACCACGAATATCACGCGCGCCGAACGGTTTTTGAAGGCCGGTGCAGACGGCATGCCGCTGCCGGTTGGGTATGCCTACTACCGTGCGCATACAGGCAGATTCGGCGGCAACAACAAAATGAATATGCAGAACCTCAAGCGCGGCGGTGAGTTGCGGCTGTCGATTCTCGCGCCGCAGGGCCACCAGATAATTGTTGGTGATGCTGGGCAGATCGAGTGCCGCGTTAATGGTTGGCTCTGGGGTCAAGACGATCTGATGGAGTCCTTTCGCCAAGCAGATGCAGGTGTTGGCCGTGACGCGTACTGCAACTTCGCCGATTTCGTTTATGGCCGTGAAATCACCAAGGCAGACAAGATGGAACGGTTCGTCGGTAAGGTCTGCATTCTTGGCCTCGGCTTCCAAATGGGCGCTCCCAAGTTCCAGATCACACTCGCCAAGGGTGCGCTCGGTGGCCCTCCGGTGTTCTTCGATCTCGACCGCTGCAAAGCCATTGTCAATACTTACCGGCGCAAGAACCACAAGATCGTCAACGGCTGGGCGTTCTGCACACGCATCATTGAAGACATGGCTGCTGGACGGACTGGCTCATATAAGTGCCTGCACTGGGAGAAAGAGCGCATCTGGCTCCCGAATGGGATGTGCTTGAAATACCCAGACCTGAAAAAAAGCATGGGCGACATGGGCTGGGAGGAATGGTCGTACCAGTCCAAGCTCGCCCGCAAGAAGATATATGCAGGCCTGCTCGATGAGAATATTGTCCAGGCGCTTGCCCGCATCATCGTCATGGATCAAATGGTGGAGATCGGCCAGAAACGTCGTGTCGTTATGACAACCCACGACGAGATCGCCATTATCGCCCGCACACGTTCCGCCCCAGTCGCATACCGCGAACTGGACAAGATCATGCGTACACCGCCCTGGTGGTGCGCCGATCTGCCGATGATGTCCGAGGGTGGCTTCGCCTTCAACTACAGCAAATAAGGAGAAAGACAATGGGATACCGCTGCGCCCGACCGGGCAGAATGACCTACGCCTCTTGCGAGGCAGCACTAAAGACGGCGCGCAATCGCAGCAACGGCAAACCGATAGCAGGTAATCTGCGCATCTTCGAGCGCCATAACCATCTGGCAGTGCAATATTACAGCACCGACATCGTTCGATACTACTCGGATGGGTCGATTGAAATCAGTACCAGCCACACCCAGTACTGCACTCTTGACAAGATCGGCAGGCTGACCGGCAAGTGGGTCGGCACAAGAGCTTTGCCGCTATTCAATAAGCGCAAGCCCGACCCAGAAAAGCTCCATGCTGTCGATGGTGTGGTATTCAGCGGGGTGAACGGCTATCTGCGCTTCGGCCCTGATGGTAAGGTCGATACCGCGTCTGTACGCGGGCAGAATATCGCGATCATCACGAACTCCGCAGCGATCCGCGCAGCCCGCAAGAAGGCCAAGACGATCTGCGACCAGTTGGTACTACGCAATAAGCTGGGCGTAACCGGCAGACACTCGCTCTCATTTCAATGGCTCCAGTACAACCTGGATACCCCGCTCGACCGGATCAACTATGACGTGTATTCCGACGCTCCGCACGCCGTGTATGACAGAGCATCACCTCACTGGTTCGCCGGTCGTATCGGCGCGTCAGAAACAATTCAATTCAAGGAGTTTGCATGACCCTCAAAATCGAATGCGCCGAACACTTCGCCGCAGTAATGGATTTCGCTGTCAACCAGGGATGTCTACTGAAGTTGGCAGAACGGCTTGACTACCTAGCTCGTTACGGGGAAGGCAACAATGTCTGCCACTTGCACAAAGACTTCGCTCCGAACAGCTTCGGGTTCGTGATGATGCGCCCAGACGGTTCGCGCTGGTTCAATGGCGGACTGATCTATTCCGGCCCAGGCCAACCGCTTGACGGCTCCGGTCCAGCGTTGACTGTGGGGATTGGAATCGACTCGTCAAAGCACGGATGGAGCATACATACGTGATGTTTTTTCGCACGCCGCGTTCTATTTATTTTTATAGATCGTAATATAATCTTGCACGTATCTAATTATTGGGAGTAATATTCATGAATGCCGCAACCATCACACCGATCAGCAAAGCCAAGCCAATGACACTCGGTAAAACCATCGACACCCTATGGGAACTGCGCGAAAAGAAGCGCATGAAGGAAGCCGAGATCAAGGAAATCGAGGGGCTTATTGCCGCCTCGGAATCTAATCTGTTAGATAGACTGGATGCCGAGGATTCGAAGAAGGCTGAAGGCAAGTGCGCTTCCGCCAGCATCACGGAGTCCGTCACTTTCAACATCGCGGATTTCGACGCTTTCGCCAAGTACGTGGCGAAAACCAAGTTTTTCCACCTGTTTCAACGCCGTGTGAGCGTCACGGCGGCTCGTGAAATTTTCGAGCAGAAAGGGCAGGTTCCCGGCCTCGTCCCGTTCACCGCCCGCAAGATCAACCTGCGTTCCCTCTCCAAATAGAAAGTAAATCATGGCAACCAAAAAGCCCGCAGCACCAGCAAAAACAGGAACCGCAGTCGCGGTCAAAAAAGCCGGCAACATCGTCGATATCCGCGCACTGCTGGCGAAAGAAATCGAAGGCCTCGCTTCCCGCGTCGGTACCCCCGGTGGTGACAGCATCAAGGTCACGCAGGACAAGAAATTCGAGTTCCCCGACGGCACCAAGTCCACAGGCCCGATCAAGCTGGTGATTGTCGATTTCGTCAGCGTCAACAAGTTCTATGAAGGCGCATACGACCCGAACGCCATCGTGCCGCCAGCCTGCTTCGCTATCGGTCAAAACCCGACTCAACTGGTACCCAGCAAGAACAGCCCGGTCGCTCAGTGCTCGTCCTGCTCGGCGTGCGCGATGAATCAGTTCGGCTCTGCTGGTGCTGGCAAGGCATGCAAGAACAGCCGCGTGCTGGCCGTGCTACCTCCTGGTGCTGTTGAAGACACCCCACTCTGGATACTGAATGTCTCACCGACTGCATTGAAGTCGTTCGACGCCTATGTCACCAGCGTGGCACGCTCGTTCCAGCTACCGCCAGTCAGTGTTGTCACTGAAGTGTCATTCGACGACAGCGTGACCTACGCGTCGCTGCGCTTCGGCAATCCTGAACCGAACGAAAACCTCGTCGTCTGTTTCGGGCGCAAGGAAGAAGCGATGGCGCGGTTGTTGACCGAGCCGGATGTGTCCCAGTACGATGCACCTGCCCCGCCGAAGAAAGCAGTGTCCCCAGGCCGGCGCAAGTAATTAACAATCGTTCACAGTTTCTACCATGTTTATGGGATACCGCACTCTAGTCAGCCCCTGATAGAGTGCGAGCCATAAAAAAAAAAAAAAAAAAACAATATCTAAAATGACAAAACCCCGCGAGTGGTTCATCAACCAAGCACTCCTATCTGTTTCCAGTCTCAATGCGATATTGCCTGAGCTGACTGCAGTAGAGATCGATGCCTGTCTCGATCTCGAATCCCAATCTACTCGGCGCAAGTCGATAGTAGTCCGACTCATCGCACGGGCTGTCAAGCTCAATGCAGCTGAGTTCGCTTTAAAACTGCAGTCCAAGTATGCCGCGTCCCTTTAGGCCGGCAAAGTAAACGCGCATCCCGCGCAAAGTAGTTCACAACAGGAAGAAAATCATGGCACGTACTCAATCAAAAATCTTGTCCCAAACCGAAATCAAGGCCGTCAACACTGCTGCCGCCACCAAGCTGAAAGAAGCCAAAGCGGCGCAAAAGGCTGCGCGGGATGCAGTCGGGGCTGCGCTGAAGGCGCGTGACGCCACCGTTGCCGCTGCTCACAAGGAGTATACAGCGTTTCTCAAGGCGCACACGAAGGAGGCTGAGGCCGCTACCGCTGCGTACAACAAGAACGTGGCTGGTTTCGTCAAGGCGCACAACGTAGCGTCGAAGGACTTGCTCAAGGCCGCAGCAGCCGCTGACAAGGCTGTGGCTGTCGCTGAGAAGGCAATGCCTCCAAAACCAGCAGCGAACGACGCGCAACGCCAAGCAGCAGCGTAATACCGCAGCACCGTAGTACCACCCCGACCTCTGGCGTCGGGGGAATGGACAACTAAATGGATGTAGGCATGATTAAGATGAACTATCCGGCCATCATGATTGACCTTGAAACTTTAGGCACTCGTGCTGACGCTGTAATCATTAGCATCGGAGCGGTCAAGTTCGACCCAAACTCCGACGCTCACGACAATAACGGGTTCTACTCGTCAGTGTCGGTTGACAGTAATACCGAAGCAGGCCGCCATATCAGCGAAGCGACGTTAAACTGGTGGATGGAACAACCTCTTGACGCACGCGCGGTGTTTCAAGAGCCAAAAAACACGCTGGCTTCTGCCCTCGATAATTTCGTGGACTGGATTGGCCCCGGCAAGTATCAGATGTGGAGCAACGGGTCGGACTTCGACATCCCGATGATCGGCCACGCACTTGTGACGCACGGCAAGGAAATACCGTGGGACTTCTGGGACAACCGCTGCTTCCGCACCATCAAGAACTTACCGATGTGTAAAAACGCACCGAAGGTTCTCAACCCAGGCAAACACAACGCACTGTCGGACGCGCTCACGCAGGCGAAACAACTCCAGCAGTATTTTAAAATCATTTACGGAAGGAAAGCAGCATGAGGCTTTATCAGACGACAGGAGAAAACGGCGAGGTTGTATCCCACTGGTCCGGCGCGCAGGCCGACTCCAGCAAAGACCGCGTGGTACTGAAGAAAGCGGGTTGCGGCAGAATCGAAACCCACGAGTATGATATCCCGACCGACAAGGTCGGCTTGTTGAAGTGGCTGAATGACAACAAGGTGGTCGTGTGAACATTGACGACACCCTCGCTGAACGTGGCAAGCGGTACGGCATGTTCGTTGAACATGCCGCCATCGCGCAGAACATTCAAGATGTGATGCGAGTAGTTCCTGGCTGGGGCCGGTTGGCCTCAGACCAGAAGCAGGCGCTGACCGTCATTGCTGACAAGATCGCCAGGATGTTGAACGGTGATCCGGACTGGATCGATAACTGGCACGATGTGATCGGGTACGCGAAGCTGGTCGAGACTCGCATGCTTGCCGATCAGGCACCGAAAGAACCGTTGAAGGTAGCGCGTGGCAAGTAAGCCCGAAACCACCTTTTATACAGGTGTCCATAAATACCTCCCGACTTGGCTGTACAAGGTAAAAATGTACAATCCATTTGTCGGGGGGATTTTTGATTTTTGGATTTCAGGCAAGCACGACCTCTGGGTGGAATATAAATTCCTTGTCCTCCCCAAGCGCGACAACACCATGATCGACATCACACTTTCCCCTCTGCAACTGCAATGGGGTGAGAACAGACACCTCGAAGGCCGCAACCTCGCCGTCATCGTCGGCTGCAGGGAAGGCGGCGTCCTGTTCAGAAACAGACGGTGGGAACTGCCGATCTCCTGCGCCGAATTCAAAGCATTACTCCAAACCCGAGCAGAACTGGCGAGGGCCATCGTCGAGCTTACCGGAAGTTAACATGAACTTCGTACATTTATTCACCGCCGTGCGGGTATTAACCGCCACGCATCGGCTAATCGTGACCGCTCTTCTAATATACTGTCTGATTTCGCGGGCAAGACAAGGCCAACTCGAATCTGAATGCCTCCGCCAACACCGCTATTAACCAGGGAAAGACCATGAGAACAGAAGCTGGGCTTTTTGCCCTCCTCGAAAAAATACTGAAAGAAGCCGATCAGCCAATGACATGTAACATGCTGTACGACCGCGCAGAAGTTAAGTTATTCGCCGAGTCTGCGCACCGAGTATCCGATTACCTTGGCGGTCTCTGGCGCAAAGGTCGAGTCACGCGCTCGGCTGCTCCAAAAGTCGAAGGCGACAACGCACGCTGGGCGTATTCAGTGGTAAGCCAGAAGCCAGGCAAAGCTCCGCGCCTGAGTGGCGAAGAGTCGCATTTAAGCCTTGTGCCGAACGCTCGGTCGATCCTGAGCAAGCCCGGTATCGAGATCAGTGAAAACGGCAACCTGATCGTGATCGACCTACCGCAATTGACCCTGACCATACGGATGAAATGAGCCATGCTGACCGTGAAACAAGCCGCCGAAGTGCTTGGGATCAGCCCGAGCACAGTGTATGGCATCGCCGCCCCAGCCGGCCAGCTACCGTGCTATCGCGTGGGACGTGCTGTTCGGTTCGAGATGTCAGATATTGAGGAGTATAAACAATCATGCCGGTGCGCCCCATTAAACCCGGAAAGCGTAGGAAGCTCACGTTTAGTCGCGTTATCACCGAGCAGCGGGCTTCGAGATATCTTCCTGAAAGCAGGTCTCGCGCACAAGTCCAAGCCTACACCCAATAAGGAGTTCACATGAACAGTATCTCCACCCCACGCCTACTGACACTCGCCGCATGGGCGGAAACAATATGCGGGGAGCACGCCCCATGTATTACCACGCTGCGCCGTTGGGCCAGGGAAGGCAGAATCACCCCGCAGCCGGTCAAATACGGCAAGTTGTACTTTGTCGAACGGCACGCCAAATATCAAGGTGACTGAAATGAGCCGACTGCGCGACCCGAAGCACAAGGGGTTTCCCCCCAACCTGTACATTAATAGCGCCGGGTATTTCTTTTACCGAAACACGCTGAACGGCAAGACCAAAGGACTCGGGCGCGACAAAGCCAATGCCTTCCGCGAGGCGCGAAACGCCAACGCGGTAGTGGCCACCCAGGCCCCCTCTCCGCTGGTCGACTGGGTATCCGGCGTCAAGCAGCATACCCTCAAAGAATGGGTGCCATTGTACAAGGAGCTGTGGATCGGGAAGAAGAAACCCGCCGAACAGACATTGCGCATGCAGCTCACCTACCTTGACCGTATCGCTAACGCCGAGTTTTCCTGGATGGAACTGAAGGCTGTTACCACGGCGCATGTCGCTAAATTCGTCGATGCCGTCGAGCAAGAAAGTGGTGCTGCCACTGCTGGTTTTATTCGGTCCCGTCTCAGCGACGTATTCAAGATGGCAATCTCCAAGGGCGAGGTAGCGGACGGTAAAAACCCCGTCGATTCCACTTACCGGCCAGCATACGAAGTCAAGCGCGACCGACTATCGCTTGAGCAGTATCATGCTGTCAGGGAAGTCGCGCAGCCGTGGCTGGTCGATGCGATGGACTTGGCCCTGCTGACTGCACAGCGCCGGGAAGAGATCGCTGGAGCTATGTTCGCCGACTTCCGTGATGGGTTCATCTACTTCGTCCCTGGTAAGATGCAGGGAAAAGTGCGGCTGCAGCAGGACGCCAGCATCGGTCTTGCCGTTGTGAACAGGACAATTGCCGATGTGATCAAGCAGTGCCGAAACCGTGCGGTCAGCCAATTCATGGTCCACCACCAGAAACGCCACGCGACAGCGAAGCCCGGTGACGGGCTTTCGGTAGCAGCAATCACCCATGCGTTCAGTACAGCTTATAAAAAAGCCAAGGTTGTGCCGACAGTTGGACGAACGCCTGCTTCTTTCCATGAAATACGCAGTTTGTCCGAAAGATTGTATCGGGATCAGTATGGTCCTGAGTTCGCCCAGGCAATGTTGGGGCATAAGAATGCTACCATGACGGCGGAATATGACGATTTGCGCGGTTCCGGCTGGCAAGTTATTAGCGCCAAGTAGCACCTTCGTTTTTGGAATCTATTTAACGAATTTTTAACGAAGCGACCAACAATGGCTCAGGCCGTGGCTTCCCGGCCTCCCGACATTTTCATGGTATAAACCCGCTCTAAAAATAACATTATGCAACAAAATCAAATACTTAGTGCATTTGCGTCTAACAATCTAACGCTATCTTACGCAATCTAACGTGATAATAAGAGGCTGTAAAATCAATGACTTAACGAATCTATTTTAACGAAAATCACCATGAACAACGAATGGACAAATCAGGATTCTACCGCAGCCCGCTCCCAAGGCTGGGATGTGTTTGAAATCTGGGACGGGAGGCTGGAGTACGAGATACAGAAAAATGATAAATCCAACATCTTTTTGTCCGACGAAGCCGCCCGTCTGCACGTTAAAACTTTTTCAAATATCAACGACCTCTGCCGGAAGGCATGGGCACTCGCGTTCAGGAGCAAGACAAAATGACAACTCCTAACCGCCTGTTCAATGAGTTACTAGAATACAACTCTTTCAAAACAGACACTACCCTAGCGGCATGGCTCGGCATTCCAAGGTCAATGTTGAGCATGATGCGCGCCAAGGATCGTGACATAGGCGCTGGCCTCATCCTGAAGGTCTACGACCGCACCGGCTGGTCGGTTGAACGTATCCGCCAGCTGGCGGGTGCGGGGCCGCTATGAAGCGTTCTGAGCACCCCTACCGCGCCAAAGAAACCCTGTTCGATGTCTCGTTTGAGATGGGGTACGCGTGGAGCAAACAGACCCTGGAGGCGCAGGAATACATATTGGACACTATTGGTGGTTCCAGGGGTCTTGCAGAACAGGCTGTCCTATGGGCAGAGGAGTTCGAAACGATGTACCGACTCAAGGAAACCGACCCGCAAATCGGGGATTACCTCCAAGAACTAGATGAATTTTTCACAACCAAGTGGTCGGCGTTCATCGCCGAGCACGTAGCCAAAAGGATGACGGAATGAAACCAATGCTCGCCGTGGATCATGATCCAATGAAACTGAAGTATCCATGCTACGCCAGCCCCAAGCTAGACGGCCTGCGCGGTCTGGTACATGAAGGTAAGCTGCTGTCACGAAGTCTGAAGCTGATCCCGAACAAGCACGTCCAGGCGATCTTGTCGCAGCCCATGTTCGAGGGTATGGACGGTGAGCTGATTGCCGGCTCGCCGACCTCACCCAACGCCATGCAGGAGGCGACCAGCTTTTTCATGGCGCGGGATAAGGTCTCCGACGACTTCACGTTCTTTGTGTTCGACCTGCACAACGACCCTGACGAACCGTACATTGCCCGCCACGATGCCCTGATCAAGCGGTTCAACGGAGCCGCTACGATTGGCATGAACCTGCGCCTCCACGAACGTCGGCTGATCAACGATGAGGCCGAACTGCTGGAGTATGAAGCTGAGTGTCTGACCAAAGGGTATGAGGGGCTGATCCTGCGGTCACTGCACGGGCGCTATAAATTTGGTCGCTCAACATGCAATGAGGGCCTGCTGATGAAGGTGAAAAGATTTACCGACAGCGAGGCCAAAGTGATCGGGTTCGAGGAGCAGCTCGAAAACACCAATGAGAAGCAGGTCAACGAACTCGGTCGTTCCAAGCGATCAAGCCACAAGGCTGGCAAGGTCGGCAAAGGAACGCTGGGTGCGCTGGTTGTGCAGGATATCGTTTCCGGTGTGCAGTTCAACGTGGGTACCGGCTTGAACGACTGCATGCGCGATCACATCTGGGCAAACCGGCCCGAGCACGAAGGCAAGACCATCAAGTACAAGTCGTTCCTGGTCGGCGTGAAGGATGCGCCCCGTCACCCTGTGTTCATTTCGTTTCGCTCACCTTTGGATATGTCATGAACCCAATCATCCCCGAAGAACCAATCGATATGCAGCTCCGGCTGCAGTGGCCGCTGATCTGCCGCACTGCCTGCAGAGCCATGATCCTCAAGATGACTTTCGAGGAAGTGGTCTATGCAGCGATGAAAGCGACTGCGTCATGATCGACCACCTCGCAGCCGAACCGACCGGGTTCAATTACACCGACAAGCCACCACGCGGTGTGAAGCTAACCCTGCTCACTAAGGGCAAGGTTCAGGTCACGGGCGTGTGGGTGGACGACGGCAGCTTCATTGCGTGGGCACCTCTGCTTCGCCGAAATCGGGCCAAGGAAAGGGAACTGGGGATTTTATGAACCCGTTCGAAGACCATGAAACACGATTCAGTGAAGGCTGGTCGTTCCTCCAGTCACCGATTGGTCGGCGTAGCCGCCTGCATCCGAACAGGATCATAGGGTATGCGAGCGACACGCCGTTCGCCACCGATCAAGAAGCCCGCGACTTCGTCGTCAAGCGTGCCGCCGAGGGCAGCGAGTATCATCAGGTGTGTCTCGCGTACATCATGCAGGAGAGGATGACAAAATGAGCGTGCTCTATCCTAACGATACTCGCGGGCGTGCTGAAGGGTGGAAGTTCAGCACGCGCCCACGATTCGCTGGCGACGAACGGGTCGTCATCAAGAAGTATTACGGCAACAAGAAAGACCGCGACGCGAAAAGGCCGTTCGCGACTGACGAGGACGCTGTTGCCTTCGTCATGGAGCGTGCTGCCAGCGGCAGCGGGTACCATCAAGAATGTTTAGCCTACGCGCTCGCGCAACGACTTAAATACTAAAGCTAAAGCCCTCACGGGCTTTACACAAACACTGGGCGATCATTTATAATCGCGGCGCATAGCCCGGAAATATACCACTTCCATTTTTGATCCACCTCTACCTTCTATATACATATTATTACTCCCTTCTCTTCTCTTCTTCTATTAATTTATTTAAAGTAGAATGGAAGAATAGAAGAGGTATATAGATAAAGGGTTTGCGGGCGATTTGCTACTTCCGTTCTTCCGGTTTCAAGCCCAATTTCCCTACTCCGACACTGGCTCGGACGGCCCACCCGCTGAATGACCCTTACCGCCTGTGTCCAGCCAGTCATTAAACGGTACAGGCATGAGTGCGTTGGCGTACTGCGACGACCCGCCACCACTGCCCACCGCTCTCGCCAGCCGTTCAATTTCCGACACATCAGGCCCGAGTGCATTGAGATAACCACCGTGTGACCGGATGCCGTTGAACTCGTCAGCGGCGTACTGACCAGTGGACAGCAGCCCCGCTCGTGAAGTCTCGTGTGCCAGCCAGTCGCCCGTGTCCCAGTTCTGCTGGTACGCCGGCATCGACCCGCCGCCTATTATATACGCCTTCATCATGTCCGCAGCGAACATCACCGGTACGTAAGCGCCGAGCGCGACGAGAGGCTGGTTGTTTCCGTGCGCAGCTTCATGGGCCACGCGCTTGAGGATCGTGTCGTGAAACGCGTAGGTGTACGACTTCATGTGCGCCATCAACGCGAAGTACGGGTCGTTCATCCATGTGGCCTTCTTCGTGGCGTCAGGCCGAACCACCGCGCCGTCCACCCAAGTGTTGACCGCCATCTTCATCTTGGCGACCTGCGTGTCGACCTTCGCCTCTAGCGCGTCGCCGGAAATCCCCTGCGTCTTAAAGTGTTCCCGCAGCTCGTCGGCGTCCGTAACCAGCTCGCCGTTCTTCACGACCGCTTCGCCCTTCTTCAGCCCCAGCTCCTCCATGTACCGTGCGCTGTGCCCGTTGTAGCCGTCGTTGTGACGAGCGATGAACTTCGCCGCCGCCACCGCCGCGCCTGCGCGCATGTTCCGGCCCTGCTGCTCCATCAGGTTATACTTGAACAGCATGTCGTTGACTCTGCGCGACCAGTTCCCCAGCCCAGTCACACCGTAAGCCGACTGCACCGCATGGCCCAGCATGGCGTTCTCGATCACGCCCATGTCCTCGGCGAATTTATCCTTGGCGTCAGGCTTCGAGTCGGTGATCAGATTTTTGGCTATCTTAAAGATGCCGTCCTTGTACGCGCTGGCCGCGTCGCCCCATGTACCGCCGCGTACCTTGATGCCTATCGGGTCAACCATCCCGGAGAACCAGCCCAACCCCAGCACGCGCAGGTTGTTGGCGACCATGAGGCCGGACATCAGCCTGCGGGCCTTCGGTGACAGCTCACTACCCAGCGAGCCGTTCACGCCGTTCATGTAGTTGTCGAACTGTTTGATCTGCTCGTCCGTGGCACCGTGTTTGAGAATAGCCTGCTGCCGTGCAGCGTTGATCTTCCCGTTGTCGTCGTCGAACCGCGCCGCCCACTCTGCCCGCTTGATGCCCTGGTGAACATAGGATGACATCACGCGCATCGGGTCGTCGATCAAGAATGGTGCGCGCTCGGCGGCGGTGAAGTGCTTGAATACTCGCTCCTTGGCGAACACGTTGCCGGGTTTCGTATCGGGGCGCACGTCCTGGATGCCCAGCTCGTTGCCGTCGTTGCGCATCAGGTGATTCATGATACTCTGCGGGGTACCGTCGAACCCTTCGCGCCTGATCGCCTCCGCAGCCATCTTCAGAAACTCGGGCTGGTGGCCGGCAATGTAAGCAGCGTCCCACTGCACAGGGGTGTGGTCCTTGATGAACCCGATCTTCACCCCAGCCTTCGTCATGCCGTCATACACGTCCGTGAGCGTCTTGCGCAGGATCGCCTTGATCTCCGCGTGCTCAGGAGTATCGACCTGCCCTTTTTCTCTGGTCTGCATCTGCGCCCACGCCGCTTTCTTGTCGGCGTCGGAGAACTTCGACAATGAAGCCGCCAACTGATTCATCGTGTCACGCGCCTTCTGCGTGTAAGTCGGAATGAACCCGCGATCCTCGCCTGTACGATTGGCGTGCTGGCCGGTCAAGTCCACCATTTTCGTCAGCGGGTCGATGTTCATGTCCCGGATACCTTGGCTACCGATCCCCAACACCCGCTGTCCGAGGTTGTACATCGGCTTCATCGCTTCGCCGATGTGGTGCAGCGACTCGTTCCTGCCTGCTCTGATCAGCGCGTTATGCACGGCGCTGCGGTCGCCGATATTCCTCACCACGTCGCCGGAGCTGAAATACTTCATGATCTGCACGGCACGCTCGTCGGAAGTCCAGATACCCAGCGTGCGCTTGATGAAGTCGCCGATGCGCTGGAATATGCCCTTGACCTCGCCGCCGACCTTCAGCTTGCCGGCCTCGTGGAACTGATACATGTAGGCAGCACGCTCCTCGGCGCTATCCTGGCACTGCTTCCACGCAGCTGGCTCATCCTTCAGCAGCTCGCGCAGCTGGCCCCTGACGGACGGGGAGGAAGCCGTTTTCGCCAGCGCGTCGTTGACCTCCTTCATGCCCATCTTGCGCATGTGGTCGAAGAGCGCGTGCATGGACTCATGCAGCGCCACGCTCCCAGGGTCTTTTGCGAAGACTGACACCTTGATCCCAGCTCGGGCCAGCCCGTCAGCAAGCTGCGGCGTGAATTCTCCCGCGTGCTTCATGGTGCTGCTGAACATCCTGGACACCAGCGGCCCGAGCCGGTCATTGATGATCTTGGCGACCTCGGCTTTCTGCGCGTCGGTGATTCGCCCGGTACCAATCGCTGTGTCGGACTTGGAAGCGTCGGCTTTCCACTCCCCGGCCAGCGCTTGTTTCGCCGGGTCCATGCCGATCAGTTGATCAGGATCGTGAGCGATCAGGTCGGAGATTTTTGTGTTGAGGGCATCGACAACCTGCTTGGTGTTGGCATCGCGCTCCCAGCCTTTTTTGTCGACCAGTCGGGACACGGCAGACTGCAGACTTTTCGCGTCGGTGGACGCTTTCACGCGTTCAAGCGTGGCGTCACGGCCTGCGTCGGTCTTAACGGTATCTCTGAATGCCTTGGCAACCTGCGCCTCGGTCTTCGGGAACACGCGCGGCTTACCTTCCGCAGCGAGGGCGGCGTTGCTCTTGGCGAGCTTGTTCTGGCTGGCATCGAGGGACTTGGTTAAGCCGTCTATCGTGCCGCCCACAGCCTCGATCCGCTTGGTGTCTTTCAGCTCGCTGTACAGCTTGGCCTGATCCTTCGGCGGCATCTTATCCCAGTTCTTCAGCAGCCCACGCGCCTGCGCGATGACGGCGCGGTCGCTCGCACTTTTGGCACCGACGCCAAGTGAGTTAATCTTGGTCTCCACGAGGGACTTGCCCAGAGCGTTGACCTCGCCGTTCTTGTCTAGTCCTCTCGCTTTATCAGCGATGGCGTGGTTCGGCACAGCGTCGGCAGCGTCGATCCCGCGCACCGCAGCGGAAACCCTACCGAGATCGTCACCATGCTCTTTGTCGGCGAGGTGGATATTATCGTCGTTGGGGTCAATCTCGGTTCTACCTAACCCCGGCTCGCCAGCTTCCTTGATCTGGTCGCCGCCCTGAAAGTCCGGTGCCCAGTCAGCTGGTTTTACCCGTTGTGGGTCGCCGCTCTTGACCGCTTCGAATCGAGCGGTCTCCGCGCGTGCGTCAGCCCCGGCCTGGATTCTGTCAGCGCTGGCACTTTTCTGGTCGGCGTTGACCTTCTCCCACCCGAGGTCGTAAGCGTCAGCCCCTTTAAACCCAGCGGCCTTCATTCTGGCGGTCACTTCATTCAGCCAATGTTTCGCCTCGGCGGCAGCTTTCGGCCCCAGCCCCTTAGCCGCGCTGACCTTTTTCACGGCTTCGACGGTGGTTTTGATCTCAGCGTCCGACATGCCGAGTTTCTTCTGCACCTTGGATACGTTGGCCTGATGGTTGCTCGCCTCCACATCCAGCGTGGATATGGCGCGACGCTGTTCGGCGTTGGACATCGGCTCTTTAGCAGTCTTGCCGGTGGCGTCGGCCTTGTCCAGCTCACTGCCCATATCAGGCCGCTCAAGCGCCGGCAGATTTTTCAGGTCGCCGTAAGTCACACCCTTGGCAACCACTGTGCTGTCGCTCGGCTCGATGCGGGCACCAAGGCGATCAGATAGAGCAGCCACGCCCGCATGAAAGTTATCTCGCAGCGCGTGCAGCTTCTCGTTCCTCGCTTGCGCCGGATCGCCCACGCTCTCGCTGACATCACTGTGGCCCATCTTGCGCTGAATGACACCAGCGATCCGCTTGGCGTCCAGGTTGAGCGTCTTGCCGTCGCCGCCCTTGACCTCCATGCGGCTGTCGGAGTTCGGGTATTTGTCCGTGTCCAACTTCATGTTCTGCACGTCGTCGGCAGTGAAGGCGTCGCGGCTCGTGCGCCCCTTCGCCGTGACCAGCCCGTAGTTCTCCGGCTTGCCCTTCGTCTGCGCGTTCAGTTTCGTGGCCGGTACGCCATTCTCTCTGGCGTGGTCCGTAGCGGAAACCCAGCCGATGGCTGCGTCAGGATGAGCAGCTGCGGCCTGTGCTGCGACATCCGACGCCGTGCTGCGTGTGGCGTCGCCATATTCGGCCTTGTGGGCCTCGTCACTCAGCATGTACTGCGGGTTCGCCTTGTCCTTGCCCTGGCCGTAATAGTTCGTGTACTCCGGGTCAGTTGCGTCGAACGACGCGCCGGGGTCTACTCCGGGGGCATCACTCAGCTCGCTCTCGCTCTTGGCCGCGCCGGTAACGGACGAACCTTCGTCGCTGATCTCGCTGCCTTTTTCGCTCTCGAACAAATCGCTGACCTGCCGAGGATCGTTGAAGGTGTCCCGCATCACGTTGTCGATATGCTCCGTCAACATCTTGCTCTCGGCAGGATTCAGCCCTCTCGTCAAGTCGTCGTTAAAATACGACTTCAAATAGGGGATCAACTGATTAACGTAACCGGGCTGCACGTCTTTGTCTTTCAGCATGCCGGTCAGGCTGTCCGTCAGCGTCTTCTTGTCGCTCGCCGCTTTCATGACCTGATTTACCGCCGTCAGGAAATTGTCTTTGCCCTCCCCCGGCTCCATCTCACCGTACATGTGAACTAGCGCTGTTGGCGGCTTGCCGTTATCCTGCAGCATATCGGCGACATCCTGCACACGCCACGGTTCAACCTTGCCTGCCTTGGCTTTCGCCACGAACGCCGCCAGTGTTTTAGCGTCGTCCGCAGCCGCACCTTCAGGAGCGTTGGTGCTCATCATGCTCATGCTGACATCAGGGGGCAGTTCATCCGGCAGCGGCGGCTCATCAGCAGGCAGGTTCTTCGGCGCTCTCTCCGCACGACGGCGAGCCATCGCTGCATTCGTCGCGTCGTCCTTGGCCTTGATATCGGCCTGCAGCTGGTCCATCGCCATCATGGCTTCTTCAGGCGGCTTGCCTTCAGCCGCTGCTGCGAGATCGGGAGGCGCGGGCGGAGTGAACACTTTCGTCGCTGCGTCCATGCGCGCACCGAGCGGCGCGGACTCCGACGTACCCAAATCATCGGGTGCAGGCACCGCTGGTTTGTCCAGCGCCACCGGCACTCCGCTGCTCTTGCTGACCGCTCCATCCTTCCCATTGCCGAACACCTTGCTGGTTATGCTGCCGCTGGCGGCTTCACCGGGTTTTGGTTCGGCTTTCGCGCCCCGCATGTCACCGGCAGCGCCCAGCACGCCGAACGGCGCACCCATAGCACCGCCCTCAATAGCCGCTTGCTTGTCCTCTTCCAGATCGTTCGACGCGTCGCGGTTAGGGTTTAAATGGCTCGCCGCCTGATGGCCGATCTCCGTTGACGCAGCCATCGCTGCAGCGTTGCCGGCCACCGCGCCCGGTACGTTGTGGGCCAGTCCCTCAAGGAATGGCGTAGCAGTTTTAGCAACACCTTCGACGGCGGGAGCCAAGAACTTACTCTCAATCGTGCCAGGGGCAGCAGCCGTAACAAGGGACTGTAGGCCCCCGCCAACGCCTGCGGTAAGGGTTCGGTCCAGCCACGGCTTTTTAGCCTGTTCTGGGTCGTTTTGCTGGGCCTGAAGCTGCTCTCCGATCATGCCGGGAGCCATACCGGCAGCGTTGCCGAGCACCGCGCCCTCTGCGGACACTCCACCGGGGAAATACCTTGCGGCGAGTGCTCCGGCTGCGCCTGCGGCGACGGTCGGTGCCATCGCGCCGAGGTTGTACATGCCCCAGTTACCGAAGTCGCGAAGGCCATGCACATCGGAGAAATGCTGCACTGCACCTTGAGAGTCAGCCGCAGCTGCCTGCTGGTTGGCTACGGACTGCGCACGCTGGTCTGCGGCGAACTGATCGGCCCCTAAGCCCTCACCGGCCTGACCGAGCAGCTGGTGGGTTTGGCTTTTGACGCCTTCCCAGCCTGCACGGAGACCCTTAACTAATGATCCATCCCCACCCGTCGCGTCCGTGGAGTAGGTCGGAGCTGGCATCAAGTCCTGGAGGCCAGCCATTATTGACCTCCTTGCATGAGCGAGGAGAATTCGTCGCCTGACGGCTGACCCATGATACGGTCGGAGTTCACCTTGTCGACAATACGACCAGGGATAACCTGACCGGAGCGTTTTGCCCCAGAGGCATCAGTATAATCTGGCGTCTGGTAGTCACCGTTTGTCATCCTCTTCATACCTACGAGGTTATGGGGCATTACCGTCTTCATGTAATCCGCCATGAATGGGTTCCAGGTCGAAGCGTTGGAGTTGATCTTGGAAATCAGTTTGCTCCCAGCCAGCAGCTGCTGGCGCTTCAGCGGATCGAGCGCGGCATAGCTCTTGATGCCAAGCGCAGCCATTGACTGACCAATGCCAGTTCTCTGCTGCGCCACGGTAGCGTCGTCGAACTTCCCTGGCTCGGAGCCGGGGTTCTGCTTCTGGAGGTCAGTCGTCAACTGGGTATCGGATTTTTGGTTCTGCTCGAAGTTCTGCGCATCCTGTTCGCGCTTGTTGGTTATATCCTGCTGACCGAGCAGATCGCGGTGGTTCATCTGCGCGATAGCCATCTGCGCCCGCGCCTGATCACGCAGGGCTGCGGAATTGATCATGCTGGCTTGCACAGTGCTCTGGTTGTTTTCGCGCTGCACGTCATGGCCGTACATTTCCGAGCCGTAACGGGAGTCGATTTCCCGGCTGCGCAGCCCTTGATCGCCAGTAACCTGTTGTTGCTGAATGTTCAGCCCCTGCTGGCGCATAGCGGCTTTCTGCATGCCCCCACGGTAAGCGAGATCGGCGAGTGAGTCGCCTTGACCAAGACCACCAGAGTTGCCTGATTGAAGCCCCCGCCCGGCTGCGAAATCTCGCATCGCCTCACCCGGCCTGTCGTCGGCGTACTGCGTCGGCGCGTAGGCTGCGCGCAGGTTAGCAGCCACGGAGCCGGGGGATGACCCCTGCTGCGTACCGGAGCCGGGGGAGAAAAACACGCGCTTCCCGCTCGAATTGGTCATTGAGCCGTAGCCGGGGATAGGGTTGCCGCTACCATCTGTCGCCATACCGTCTTTACCGACGATGGGGTCAGGAACAGGAACAGGAGCAGAGGCTACGGTCGGCGCTGGGGTGCTGGGGGTCGCTGGGGTTGTCGGCGCTGGGGTTGTCGGCGCAGAGACAGTATCCGCCCCTCGCGAGTTAGCCTGAGCAGCGAGCACGGCAGCGCTTGGGTTTTGGTCTTTATAGTAGGAGTCGGGTCGTCCTGGGGTCTGTGTATCTCCACCCGGCATGTGTGCGGTACCGGCTTCTTGGTGCAGCAGCGGCTGGCCATTCCACCAGCGGCTTATCGCTTCGCCAGGGCTTGCCAGCCCGTCAGCCAAAGATGGGTTGCTTTTGGTGATCGATTTACCGATCTGATTGCCCATCAACGCCGCACCGCCAACGGTAGCAGTGAGCGGGGCGGCAAGCCCACCGGCAAGCGCTGGTACGAAGCTCCCCGCAGACCCAAGCCCGAGCGCAGTACCGCCAGCGAGACGTGTAGAGTTGTCGGTGTTGACCCCATTCAAGTGCATGTCGCGCGCGGCGTCTGCAGCAGCGTATGTGCCACCCAGTACGCCACCCACGTTCGCGGCTCTGCCCAGCCAACTACCCATCGAGCGCACCCCATTTGCCGCGCGGGAAACGATACCTGGAGCGGATTCTGTGGTTGTCGATGCGGCAGGAGCGGCCTGCGGTGCGGCACCGAGGGTAGTGGTCAACTCAGGCGCTGCGGGGGGCGTGGGGGGCGTGGTGGTGATGCTCGGGTTATATCGCGTGTAACCAGCGGCAGGGTCAGCTGCGCGGACGCCAGTGGGAGCGGCGAGCGCTGGGTCAGCTGCGAGGGTGTCGAAGCTGCGGGGGCTGACGGTGTAATTACCGGCAGGTACAGGTCCGTGAGCGACGGTCTCTTGAGCATTCGCTGGGGCGTCGCCGTTGGCTATCTTGCTTGCCATCCAGTCACGGGCCTCGCCTATCATGTTCCCTGCGTCGCCCATAAACCCGCCGTCAGCCATGTGCTGCATGCCGCCCCGCAGTCCGTTGTTCACAGGCGTGTGTGTGGCGTCCTTCAGCGCATCCAGGTTGGCTTTGCCGACGTGCGCGACGGTATCAGCCGGCAGCACGTACTCTCCCTTGGAGATCATGGCAGGAACGCTGTCGCTGGTGCCGGTGCCAGGGCCTTGAACAAAGCCCTGCTGGCGAAGACCCTGCCCACCGTTAGATAGATGCAGAGGTTGGGTTAAGGCAGGTTGAGTGCTGCGCAGGCCCATCTGGGCCTTGGCTTTGAAGGATTTCTGGATGTTGTTCATAGGGCCTCACGAAGAAGCCCTAATTTTACATCGTTAGATAGATATTAGATAGATGGCACTATACCGAGCCGCCCTTCACGGAGTGAGCGAATATGGCGACGGACCAAGCGGACCCGAAAGCCGACAAGGCGATGGTTCCGAGAAGTTGCCAGTTGCTGCACTGAGATACATAACTGGGCGCAGCAGCTATCCACATCATCAGCATCATGATTGCGGGCATGAGATAAAGGGCTTGGAGGAAACGAGTTTTCATTTTTTGCGCCTTATGGGCAGTTAGGCGCTGGATTGCCGATAGGGACATTTGTCGGTGTGCAGGAGGCAGGGGGCGATGACACGACCGCGCAGATAGAGCAAGATGAGGGGGTAGCGTTGTTAGTACATGAGCTGGGAGTCGGAGTTCCTGGTACGCCTAGAGAGGCACATGTGCATATTCCACCCCCGGGCGGGGTACAAGTCGCAGTAACACTGAGCACTGGGGCAGCGGCAGCGGCACAGTATGATCTGCACGCCCCCAGCGTCCCCTCGCTCACCAGCGGCTGCAGCAAATCCTGCGGCGACATAAATGCCACCACGTCGTCGAACGGCCCACCGAATGCGGTCGACAGTTCTGTATATGGCCGCATGATGAAAACTAGCGTCCCTGGGGTCGCATTAGTGGTTTCGTCGGCGTGGTTGACCGGCGCGACAGGCGGCGCTGTGTTGCGGACTCCTTGCAGCGTCAACGCCCCAAAACCGTTTTTACCGGACGAGAGAATCACCACCACAGCGTTATAAGTGATCGGCACAAGCGCGTCCACTCCATCCCCTTGATCGATCTGGATTGTCTGGCGGTTTGAAGTTGCCGAGCTTACGAGGCTAGTGATGTCGAAAGCGTTGGCGGACGCTGCTAATGATGTCCAGTTCTGGTTGAGATTCTTTGGCATGGGGGGTACCGGCACTGTAACTGGCGCGGGGACGATAGCGGTCGCCGCCGTCGCCACACGGTAGGTAAAGAAGTTCCCCCATCCATCTTGTGCGATATCCTTCGAAACCCCAAGCGACGCCCAAGGGATTTCGCCATAGGGATTATTGATACATCCACGACCTGCTGGTAGCCCCAGTATCTCAAGCCCGGTCGGCACAGGTGGAACCGCAGTGCTCATAGCACTCGGGCATGGGAGTCTACCGTTCGTCCGTAAAAACCCGATCAGCGCAATCTTAATCTGCGCCTGCTTTGAGGCGGTTTCGGCGTAAGCTGAATTATTCAGTTTAGCGATCCATGTCTTGAGGCTCATCGTCAGCATGATGCCGCCGATGAGCACAACAATAGCCATTTCAGCCAGGGTAAACGCGCGTTGGGGTATTTTCATACCTGCTATGATACACCTACGACGAGCCGCCCGCAGCCGTAAAGTTATTGACGTCCGTAGCAATCGCCAACACTTGACCCAGATTCGCTTGAACGGTTTGCGCCAGTACCTGCGCGCCGGCAATGGCATTGTTCGCGTCGATCTGGAGCAGCGCTTTCGAGTAGTCGTTCGACAGGAACTGGGACTCGTAGGCAGCTTTCAGCTGTATCTCCGCCCCGGCGATCTCGATCTTGCCCAGGCTGTCATACGCGCTGGCGACCGACCGGAACGCCTCAGTACGGGCGGCGAACGAGCGGGACTGCGCGTCGTTCGTCAGCGACGTGCCTTGCGCCTGCGCACGATACACGTCAGAATTCGTCTGAATGATCGCCAGATTCGCCTTCAGGTTCTCCACGGCGATCTGCGTGTTCGCTTCGTTGATCTGCGCCTGCGCCTTGGCATACTCCGCCTGTACTAGCTGGGCGTCTACTTGTGTTTTGTATATCTCGGCCTGCACCATGTCGCCACGGGTCTGGGCCTCGTACCCCTGCAGCTGCAGGGTCTGGGCGCGGATCATTTCAGCGTAGGCTTCAACCTGGCAGCGGAACGTGTCGAGCTTCAGGTGCTCCACCTGCGCCAGCCCCTCCAGCGCACTGATATCCGTGCGGTACATGTCCACCAGCACCTTCTGCGCTTCGGTCTCCGCGATGTAGGCAGATATCTGGTTGCGCTGCACGTTGACCTGTGTGTCAGCCAGTATCTGCTGAACCTGGGCTTCTGTGCGGTACAGCTCGACTGGTATTCTCTGTGCGTCCATCTCGGCAGAGTAGACAGCCACCTGATTGCGCTGCACGTTGACCTGCGTGTCGGCGAGCATCTGCTGAACCTGGGCGTCCGTGCGGTAAATTTCGAGCGGCAGCTTCTGCGCCTCGATCTGGTCAAGATACAACTGAGCCTGCGTTTTCTGTACTTCAGTCTCGGTACGCACCACCTCCAGGCTCAACCGTTGAACTTCCAGCGTGGCGACCGCCGCCCTCACCTCTTCGCCATACGCCTGCACCTGAACGGAGAACGCCTTCGTGAGCGCGTCGAACTTGGCGAGGCTGGCATTATAGACAGCGATGCCGAACTCAGCAGTAGCCTTCGACGCGTTCAGCGCGCGCTCCATGACGGCGCTGTACAGCGCTGTCGTCAGCGCTTCGTACTCCCGCGCCTGATCTATCGTGAACTTCCTGTTCTCCACGTACATGTCGGCGCGCTTCAAGGCTGTGTCGCGTGACAACGTGCTCATCTTTTCCAGCGTGGCCTGATTGCTCGACGCCATCTGCGCCAGCATCGCACCGGGCGGCATAGCGAAGCCCCGCGCAGCCATCGCACGGGCAATGTCAGCCGCCGCTGCCACGCCTGCGCGTAGCTCACGATCCTGCGCACGCTGCCAGATCGCCAGCTCGTCGGCTGTCTCGATGCCGTACCCACCGTTCGCCAAGTCGTTCGCGAGCTTCTGCTGGCCGGCCAGTAGCAGCAGCGAGCTGTACCCGCTCTCACTGAACGCGAACAAGTCCGTCGGGTCAGGGAGCAGTTCGCTCGGAGCCAGCGCGGTCAATGTCGGCAACGTGATCGACGTGATCGTAGGCATCACGATGTTGTTGAACACTGGCGCTGCCGGCAGCGTGAGGGCCGGACGCACAGGCGTTGTGACGGCTATGTCCGCGAGCGACGGCACCGAAGGCAACGACACGCTCGGCGCGTTCGGCGCAGTGACTGTGATCGTCGGCAGCACCGGCACCGTGGGCAGGCTGATCGTGGGGGCGTTTGGCACGACGGGGAAGTCAATCGTGGCGAGCGCGCTTGTGAACGGCGCGGTGCCTACCACCGGCGCTACGGGGTTCAACAGAGTCGGTAGGCTGGGTGCGACAAAAGTCGGCGGGGTGATCACCGCGTTCGAACTGATCGGCGTCGGCGCTGTCGGACGAGTGTACGCCGGAGTCGTCGCCAGCGTGGGCGGCACGAGAGACGCATCATTCAGCAGGAGCTGAATGCTCGCCTGTAGTGAACTCGTGTTAAGTGTGTCGGATAGAGTAAATTTGGTGTTCCCCGGTAAATTCGTCAGGGCCGACAGCTGCGTGATAAACGCCTGCATCTGTGTCGATGCTGTCCCAGCTGCGGTTGCTGCATTCTGCTGCATGCTCAACGGGCTTACATTGTCGCTCATACCCTAACTCCCTATGCGCCGCGCACTGACGGCTGTGTTGAACCCGAGCTGCCCAAAGTCGAAGGCCGCTCCGTTTTGATTGTTTATGGCGAACTGCCAAGACTTCCCGACGAGGCCCTTCGGCGTGATGATCCGCCGCTGGATGAACGTGGCAAACTGCTGCGCGGTCATGGTCAGGATCACGGGTATGCCCTCATCCACCGTGATCGTGAGCGTCAGATTCCCCGCCGTGCGGAGCGTCATGTAAGCGTCGCTGATACGCTTGAGCTTCGGCTCCTTGAAGTCCAGCATGCCGAAGCTCAAGCCCGCAGCGACCGGCGCAGCATCGTCCGTAGCCGTGGGTACGTCGAGCTGGCTGAACCCGTTCGGCCCTGCCCCGTAATACACGCCGCCCAGCGAGCAGAACGAGTTGAACGGGTAGTTCTGGTATGTGGACAGCGCATTGTTATGAGTGTTCAAGACCATGACCAGCTGCTGCTCAGTGGCCTGAGCCAGCACGGTGATCGCGGCAATGACTTTCGGCAGCTTCGCGGAGATCGTACCCACCGCACCGAAACCAGCATTCAAGGCGGCGTTGATCTTTGGCAGGCTCGTGGCGATGGCGCCGTGGGAGCCGCCGTTACACTGCACGCTCGCTGCGATTCTCGGCGTGATCACCGAGACTGTAGCGGCGTAACCCACAGCGCCGACGAAGCTCGACGACACCTTCGGCGTCAGCACACTGAGCGTCGCAACAGTGCCAGCGAGTCCGTTGACGGATGGCTGGATCAGAGGCAGACCGGCGCTAATCGTAGCAGCAGAGCCTGAGAAAGCGGCGAAAGACGTACTTAACGTCGGAAGCGTAGCAGCTATCTGCTGAACCCCGCCGCTCAGTGCTGGCTGAATCAGCGGCAGTCCGGCGTTGATCGTACCAGCCGAGCCTGCGAAAGCAGTAACTTCAGCGCCTAGCGTCGGTAGCTCGGCGGCGATCTGCTGAACCCCTCCGCTTAGTGCTGGCTGGATTAATCTCAGGTTCGCGTTGATCGACGCGTAGGTGTTCGACATGACCGTGATCGACGCGGTGATCTTCGGTAACGTCGCTGCTTCCTGGTCGTTCCCCGCGTAGACAACCGGAGTGATCAGCCGCAACCGCGCGGTGATGTGGTTGTTCCACGCAGCGAACGCTGAAGTAACCTTCGGCAGCTTCGCTGATACGATTCCGGTTACAAGCAGGGTGGACGTGACTGGTGCCCCCGTCCCCGAGCCGACCGCACCACCACTGGCTCGGTAGGAGGTCGTCACTGCATGCGCTGCAGCTCCGCTTCCGACAGCGCCCCCTGCACCCGCCACCGTAAAATGTGAGTGGTGCAGCACCATTGTCGCCGCGCCGCTGCCAACTGCTCCGCCTGCACCCACGATCAGAAACTGTGAGTAGTGCGGCACCACCGTCGCCAAGCCGCTGCCGACAGCACCACCTGCGCCGGAGACGGTGAGATGCCTAGTTGATGCCACCACCGTCGCCACGCCACTGACGACAGCACCACCCGCGCCCGTCACTGCCAGGAGCGAGGAGGTCATAGTCATGGACGGTGCCGTGAGCGTCAGGCTCACAATCGCTGGGAAGACGGGTGAGCCTAGCACCCCCACACCGACGAGGCCGGTTAGAGGTGCTGAGGATGTCATGGCCACCATCCCCTCTGCGCATGCCCCGGATATGCCGGTCAGAGCACAAAAAACCGAAAGGGCGACAGCTCCGGTGCTGCCCGTAGCCACACTACCTGCGGTCGGTCTAGTGAGCACCGGAGATGTAACGCCCGTTCCGCCAGTGCCGTTGCTCCCTAGTAAGGCTTGGTGCCCCGGAAGAGACAGTGTACCGACGTTACCGGCCCCTACGATGCCCGTGAGCGTAACTGAAGGACCTACGTTGATCGTTCCGGTACCGCCTGTACCTGCACTACCCGCGAGGGGTTGACCACCTGCGATACCTCCGGTGCCGCCAACGCCGGCGATACCTATCAGTGAGGCGCTACGTGAAGGCGCAACTGAGCCTACCGCGCCCACCCCGGAAACACCAGTAAGCTGATGCCCCCCAGTAACCGCAACTGTGCCGCCAATCCCGGCATTCCCAGTCAGCGCTACGGTGACGGTAACTGGCTGGCTTATAGCGACGGTGAACTGCGAGAGGTTAATCGCCGCAGTAGCTGTGAGGCTCGTCACACCCGCC
>Ga0302270_10000181_pt1 | contig 67718 bp, 67 predicted proteins | sample III_Bog_E2_3_FD_198773 | JGI IMG/M metagenome (GOLD analysis project Ga0302270, IMG submission 198773) | Peat permafrost microbial communities from Stordalen Mire near Abisko, Sweden - III_Bog_E2_3 | ecosystem: Environmental > Terrestrial > Soil > Wetlands > Peat | place: Sweden: Abisko... | reverse complement strand
CGTCGTCTTGCTAAAGATTGGGAAAACCTCAACCTCAGTTCTCTCGCCTTCCTTCGCTTCGCCTCTATCCGCCTCATGCTCAGAAAACTCTGCAATCCCTCATAAACTTTCGGGACGGACACTAAGACCTTCCAGATTTGGGAACCGACGGCGTTATCGGTGCATGAAGACAGTATGCGCGAGAGGGCGCGTGGTCGGGATCTCTCCCTCAGCAAAATCATCGCCAAGGCGTCGGCGATGCGTGGGAGTGGGTCGTGATCACGGGTTCTCATCTTATTCCAGAGGCATGGCCCGTTCTTCCGGCGGTGCCAGGGACGGGGACGGTATCCAGTACCGGCTCGCAGGGGCTTGGTGCCTCCGCTGCTTCCCACGTTCCGGTGATGGCTGCCGAAGTGTTGACGGCGCTGACCCCCCGGAGTGGGGGCGTGTATGTGGATGGAACCTTTGGGGCGGGTGGCTATACGCGGGCACTGCTGGCAGCATCGGCCTGTCAGGTTTGGGCCGTGGACCGAGATCCACGCGCGGTGGCTTTAGCGCGGGAGTTGACGGCGGTTTATGGCGACCGATTGCGGGTCGTTGAGGGCTGTTTCGGCGATCTGGAGGCACTCTTAGGCGAGCAGGGCGTGACGGCCGTCAACGGCATCGCTTTTGATTTGGGAGTATCCTCCTCTCATCTTGACGACGCTAGCCGAGGCTTTTCCTTTCGAGCTGACGGCCCGCTTGATATGCGGATGGGGAGTGATGGCGAAAGTGCCGCCGATCTGGTCAACCGCCTGCCGGAACAGGAGTTGGCCCGGATCTTTTTTGAATTGGGTGAGGAGCGGCGGGCCCGGCGAGTCGCGGCTGCGGTGGTGGCGGCCCGCCTGGAAGCGCCCATTGAGCGGACAGGCCGGTTGGCGTCTATCGTGCGAGCGGTCGTACCCTCTTCGCGCGACGGTATTGATCCCGCGACCCGCACCTTTCAGGCGCTGCGGATGGCGGTCAATGACGAATTGGGTGAATTGCATCGCGGATTGGCCGCAGCCGAACGGCTTTTGGCGCCAGAGGGACGATTGGCGGTCGTATCGTTCCACTCGCTGGAAGACCGGGTGGTGAAGGATTTTTTGCGTCAGCGAGCCGAGGCGCCGCCATCGCCGTCCCGGCATCTGCCGGTGGGGCCGGTCGGGGTTTGGGCCCCAACCTTTCGTTTGCCAGAGCGGCGGCCCCTGGTGCCCCAGCAGGCCGAGGTTGAGGCCAATCCACGCTCCCGTTCCGCCAAGTTGCGGGTCGCGGAGCGGACATCCGCTCCCGTTTCCTCTAACAAGTCTTGATTTCGCGAAGGAAGCCCCATGCTCCGGAAATCTGACCTTCTCTGGCTCACCGTTGCGGCCATCGCCGGGGTTGAGTTGTTCCACACCAGTTACCGGGTCCAGAATCTTCGGGAAGAGATCGCGACTCTGGATCGGGAAATCATCGCGGAACAAAGTGGGATTCAGGTGACCAAGGCCGAGTGGGGGGTCTACACCGATCCCGTCCGGTTGGAAGCATTGGCCGGCAGCTATCTTACGACATTGACGCCGATCACCGCCGCGCAAGTGGCTAGTTTCAATGCTCTGCCGCTCAAGCCCGGCACACCACCGGGTGGGATGGCCCTGGTGGCGTCGAACCCGGATAGGCCGATGGGTTCACCGGCCAGTGGCCGGGCGGTGGGGGTGATGGCCACGCCGGCTTCCGCCTCTGGTCCAGTGGCTTCGGCTTCCGTTGCTGTGCCAGCTCCTGGAACGGTTCATCCTGCGGCGGTAGCCCTGGCTTCGGTCGGCAGCAGCGGCATGGGCATGCCGGCAGCTCCGGTTCCGATCCACCACAGGATGAATCGCCAAGCCCAGGCGGATGGTGGGCAAGCGGCGGTCCTGACCCGCGCTTCGGTTGCCCGCGTTTCGTCGGCTTCGCGTCCGCCGCCCGATGACGAAATTGGTAATTTGTTGCTGCGGCTTGGGCGCGGGCAATGACAGAACGGTCGTCATTCACGGATGAGGATGAATTGGAACCGGGCATCGTCGATGCCCGGTCGTTGTCGTATCGTTCGGTCAGTGACGCGGCCAAGGCGCTTGAGGTTGGGCGGAATCGTCTGATCATCACCGGATTGGTGGTGATTTTGGCCTTTCTGGCGGTGTCTGCGAAGCTGGTGGTGGCCACCTGTTTCTCCCATCGCGAAGAGATTAAGGTTGATCGTCCGGCGGACCCTGAGCCCCCCCTGGCTCGATCGGATATCCTTGATCGCAATGGTCAGTTATTGGCGACATCCCTGGCGACCGCGTCCCTTCATGCCGATCCGAAATTGGTTTTGGATGCTGAGGAAGCTGCCTCGAAATTGGTCGAGGCCCTGCCAGACTTAGAATATCAAGAAGTCTATGACAAACTAACCAGCAATAAGCGGTTTGTCTGGCTCAAGCGCAATTTGACACCGCGCCAGCATTACGCCGTGCATATTCTCGGTTTGCCCGGTTTGCTGTTTGAAAATGAGGAGCGTCGATTCTATCCATCGGGGAAGCTGGCGTCCCATGTGGTCGGCTATACGGGCGTCGATAACGTCGGTTTGGCGGGATTAGAGCGGTTTTTTGACAAGCGGCTCAAGGGCGGCGCAGGATCGGTTCAAACCTCCCTGGACTTACGTCTACAGCACATCCTGCACCGGGAAGCCTCGGCTGCCGTCGAGGAATTCCAGGCGCTGGGCGGAAACGGCATCATCATGGATGTTCGCACCGGCGAAATTCTGGCGATGGTGTCTTTGCCAGATTTTGATCCCCAGGAGCCCGGTGATGCCGAAGGAGATCAAAAGTTCGACCGGAACGCCTTGGGCGTTTATGAAATGGGGTCAACATTTAAAATCTTTAATTCCGCGATGGTTCTGGATTCGGGAAAGATTCATCTGGCGGATAGATTCGATACCATCAACAACATCCATGTTGGTCATTTCACCATCCATGAATATCATGGATTGCATAGGATGTTGAATGTTGCCGAGATTTTCCAGTATTCCTCGAATCTTGGTTCGGCTCGGATGGCGGTGCAGGTTGGGACACCGACGCAAATGGCCTTTATGGCCAAGATTGGATTCTTTAGGCCGGTTCCGATCGAGCTGCCCGAATTAGGCTGGCCGCTGGTGCCCAAGCCTTGGCGGGAAATCAACACCATGACCATTGCGTTTGGTCATGGCATGTCGGTGAGCCCACTTCATGTGGCCATGGGCGCGGCGGCGGTGATCAATGGCGGCATCATGCACAAGCCAACCTTGCTGAAGGTGCAGCCAGGACAAGAGGTGCCGGGGGAGCGGATTATTTCCGAACAGACCTCGATGGAAATGCGCCGACTGTTCAGGATCGTGGTTACCGAAGGAACGGCCAAGTTTGCCAATGTTCCCGGTTACATGGTTGGGGGGAAGACCGGCACCGCCGATAAGCAGCGGGGGCGCCATTATACGAACGCGAACTTGACTTCGTTTGTGGGGGTCTTTCCGATCAATGATCCGAAGTATTTGGTGATGATCATGGTTGATGAGCCGAAGCCATCGGCCAACAGTCATGGGTTCACGACTGCGGGATGGGTTTCGGCGCCGGCGGTGGGGCGTGTGATCAAGCAAATCGGGCCCCTGTTAGGCATTCAACCGATTGATGAGCAAAACCCCGAGATTCGCCAAGCTCTTGAAATGGACCCCGGAACGAAAGGGACGGCCGTTGCGGCCTATTCGCCTGATGACGATCATTAACGGCTCGAACGGCTCGGCTCTGGGTTTGGATTGTGAAATCACCGGCTTGACGGCGGATTCCCGCGAGGTCAGGCCGGGCTTTTTGTTTGCGGCCTTGCCAAGCACGGTTCCTGGCGGCGCCAAGGATGGTCGCGCCTTTGTGGCCGATGCCCTTGGCCGTGGCGCCGTGGCGGTGCTGGCACCCTTGGGAACCCGGCAGCTTTTGGGCGAAGCCTTGCCCTCATCCGTGACGGTGATCGAGGATGCGACGCCGCGCCAGGCTTTTGCCGTGATGGCTGCGGCGTTTTATGGTCGGCAGCCTGAGACTGTGGTCGCGGTGACCGGCACCAATGGCAAGACCTCTACCGTTCAATTCGCCCGTCAGCTTTGGACCCAGTTGGGATTCACGGCAGCGGCCCTTGGCACCCTAGGATTGACCGCACCACCGACTCTTGCGCTGTCTGGCGATTTCGGTGGGGCGACCATGACCACCCCAGATCCGGTGCGGCTGCACGCCGCGTTGGCAGCTTTGGCTGGGGCTGGCGTCGACCATCTGGCCATGGAAGCGTCTAGTCACGGCCTCGATCAATTCCGGCTGGACGGGGTGCGGCTGCGGGCGGCGGCCTTTACCAATCTCACTCGCGACCATCTCGACTATCACGGCACCATGGAGGCTTATCAAGCGGCCAAAGCCGGGCTGTTTGAACGGGTTTTGGCCTCGGATGGTTTGGCGGTGCTGAACGCCGATGTGCCCGAATTCCAGGGATTGGCCGAACTCTGTGGTCGGCGAGGCGTGTCGGTGGTGGGCTACGGTGTGGCGGCTCGCGAGATCGCGGTGCGGTCGGTGGAGCCTCTGCCCCATGGTCAGCGTCTGACGCTGGAGATTCTGGGACAACCGGCAGCGGTCGCATTGGGATTGGTCGGGCGGTTCCAGGCCTGGAACGCGCTGGCCGCGCTAGGGCTGGTGTTGGCCGCCGATCCGGTGGCAGCAGAGGCGTTGCGGGCCGGGCAGGCCGTGCCAACGGCTGTGTTGGAGCCAATGCTGGCGGCGTTGGAGCGATTAGAAGGGGTGCCTGGGCGACTTCAGCCGGTGTCGGGGCATCCGAATGGCGCGGCGGTGATCGTAGATTATGCCCATTCCCCAGATGCGCTGGAGACGGTTCTGCAGGCGTTGCGGCCTCATGCAACGGGGCAACTGGTGGTAGTGTTTGGCTGCGGTGGCGATCGTGACCGGGGCAAGCGGCCTGTGATGGGGGGGATTGCGGCGCGTTTGGCCGATCGGGTCATTGTGACCGATGACAATCCGCGCAGCGAGGATCCGGCTGCGATCCGTCGCGAGATTTTGGCAGGCTGTCCAGACGCCGAGGAAAGAGGGGATCGTGCCACGGCCATTCGGACGACGGTGCGGGGACTGGCTGCCGGGGATCTGTTGGTGATCGCTGGCAAGGGACATGAACAGGGGCAGATCGTGGGCAGTGAGATTCGCCCGTTTGACGACGTGGCCGAAGCGCGGACGGCGGTAACGGAGATGGCGGGATGAGCGCCAAAACCGAAAAGCCGGTGCTATGGACCGCCGAAGAGGCGGCGATTGCCGTTGGGGCTGGACCCAGCCCGGAGGAGGCTTGGTGCGCGACCGGCGTTTCCATCGATAGCCGGACGGTGGCGCCGGGAGACCTGTTTGTAGCCCTGCGAGGGCCAAGTTTCGACGGGCATGATTTTTTGGAGCAGGCGTTCGCGAGGGGGGCGGTGGCGGCGGTGGTGAGCCCCGGCGGCTCGTCTTCTGTCCCTGTCGGCGGCGGGCGGCTGAGGGTGGCTGACACATTGGGAGCGCTAGAGGATTTGGGGCGAGCCGCCCTGACGCGGGCACGGACACGCAGTCGAGCCAAGGTGATTGCCGTGACCGGCTCGGTGGGCAAGACCGGCACCAAGGCGGCTCTGGCGGCCTGCCTTGGCGATCAGGCGCCGACCTACGCCACCGAAGGCAATCTGAACAATCATTGGGGCGTGCCGCTGAGTCTCGCTCGCTTGCCTGCCGAATGCCGGTATGGAGTGTTCGAGCTGGGCATGAATCATGCGGGAGAGATTGGACCGTTGGCGCGGCTGGTGCGGCCCGATGTGGGCGTGATCACCACCATCGAGCCCGCTCATATGGAATTCTTTGCCTCCCTTGAGGCCGTGGCCGACGCTAAAGCCGAGCTGTTCGAAGGCATGACGGCTTCGGGGGTCGCCGTACTCAACCGTGACAATGGCCAGTTTGAGCGTTTGGCGGCGGCAGCGCGGACCTGGGGCGTGACGGATATCCGGGACTTTGGCGGTTACGACGAAAACCGGGAGAGCTGGGGGCGTCAATCCTCGATCGACGCGGCGGGAAGTCTCGTGACCGCGAGGATCGGAGGCATTCCTTTATCTTATCGCCTCTCTTCGCCGGGCTGCCATTGGGTGATGAACAGCCTTGCCGTGCTGCTGGCGGTGCAGGCGGTGGGGGCCGATCTTTCTCGTGCCGCCGACAGTCTAGGCCGGATTGTCCCGGTCAAAGGTCGGGGGGACCGCCGTCGTCTGCCCTTGTCTCGAGGGAGCTTCATACTGATCGACGAGAGCTATAATGCCAGCCCGTCCGCAATGACGGCGGCGTTTCAGGTGTTGGCTGAGACCGATCCTGGGGCTGGAGGCCGGCGCATCGCCGTGCTCGGAGACATGCTAGAGTTGGGAGAGCGGGCCGATGCCTATCATGTCGGGCTCGCGGGTTCTTTGGAGAGAGCCGGGATTCAATTGGTCTTCGGCTGCGGCCCTCATACCGCCGCGTTAATGGCTCATCTGCCGGCAGGAGTCCGGGGTGGTTGGGCCGAGGATAGTGCCGGACTGGCGCCCTTGGTGGCGGATGTGATTCAGGATGGTGATGTGGTGTTGGTAAAAGGATCGGCGGGTAGCCGCATGACTCGGGTGGTGACGGCTTTGGCTGGGATTGCACAGGATCGGGCGTTGGTATCGGCGGCTTCCGCCGTTGTCGCTGGTTGAGCGGGGGAGGGGAAGGCCGTGCTATATAACCTCCTCTATCCGTTGAGCGATGACTTCGGACCGCTGAATCTGTTCCGTTACATTACGTTTCGGACGGGTGGGGCGATCCTGACCGCGCTGATTATCAGCTTTGTGCTGGGGCCTTATCTGATCGCTTGGCTGAAGCGCCGGCAGGGTGAAGGTCAACCGATCCGGGGCGATGGTCCCGAGACGCATTTCAAGAAAAAAGGCACGCCAACCATGGGCGGGCTGATGATCCTGGTGGCGGTGACCGTCAGTACGTTGTTATGGGGCGATTTGGATAATGCCTATATCTGGATCGTTATGCTGGTCACTCTGGGCTTCGGAGCGATTGGCTTTGGCGATGACTATCTGAAACTGACCAAGCGCAACCCCAAAGGGCTTCCGGGGCGGATCAAGTTGATGGCCCAAGTCGGGGTGGCGACCACGGCGGCGGTGCTGATTGCGGCGGTGACCCCCGAACCTTTGTCCCAAGGGCTGGCGATCCCGTTCTTTAAAGACGTGCTGATCCAGCTTGGCTTTTTCTTCCTGCCATTCGCGGTCTTCGTGATGGTCGGGGCGTCCAATGCGGTCAATCTCACCGATGGCCTCGACGGTTTGGCCATTGTGCCGGTGATGATCGCCGCCGGTTGCTTCGCGATGATTGCCTATTTGGTCGGCAACAGCATTTTCGCCAATTATTTGCAGCTCCACTATGTTCCGCGTTCGGGCGAGTTAACGGTGTTTTGCGGGGCCTTGGTGGGCGCTAGCCTTGGCTTTTTGTGGTTCAACGCGCCGCCCGCAATGGTCTTTATGGGCGACACCGGCTCGCTGTCGGTGGGCGGCGCATTGGGTGCCATCAGCATTGTGACCAAGCACGAAATCGTGTTGGCGATTGTTGGCGGTTTGTTTGTGCTCGAAACGGTTTCGGTCATCGTGCAGGTGGCCTCGTTCAAATTGACGGGCAAACGGGTGTTCCGAATGGCGCCGCTTCATCATCATTTCGAGAAAAAAGGGTGGGCAGAGCCAACGGTGGTGATCCGTTTCTGGATCATCGCGGTCATCCTGGCCCTGGTCGGCCTGTCGACGCTGAAGCTGAGGTGAGGCTGGGATGATCGACCTGTTCGCCTTCAAGGGGTATCCGGTTGCGGTGATGGGCTTGGGTCGATCGGGCCTAGCGGCAGCGGCGGCGTTGCAGGCCAGTGGTGCCGAAGTTTGGGCCTGGGACGACGATCCCCAGCGTCGCGCCGATGCCGCCGCTGCCGGGGTGCCCGTGGTGGATTTGGACACGGTTGACTTGGGGGCAGCGGCGGCGCTGGTGTTGGCGCCGGGCATTCCGCACACCCACCCGGTGCCACATCCACTGGCAACGCGGGCGCGGGCTGCCGGGGTCGAAATCATTGGCGATATCGAGCTGCTGGCCCGTTCCGAACATGATGCCACCTGGATCGGCATCACCGGAACCAACGGCAAATCCACCACTACCACCTTGATTGGTCACATCCTCAAGCAGTCGGGGCGGCCTGTGGCGGTGGGGGGGAATCTGGGAATGCCGGTGTTGGCGTTACCGGCACTGGGGCCGACCGGAACCTATGTGTTGGAGCTGTCATCCTACCAGTTAGAGCAAACGGTTTCGGCTCCATTGGCGGTGGCGGTGCTGTTGAACATCACCCCCGATCATCTGGACCGTCACGGCGGGATGGACGGTTATGTGCGGGCCAAGTCTCTGATCTTCGCCCAGCATCCGGTGATCACGCCGCCGGCTCAGAGGGTTGCGGTGATCGGGACCGATGATGAGCATTGCCGCCAGCTTCGCCGGGCCTTGGAGCAACAACAACCGGACGTGACGGTGATTCCGGTGTCGGTGGAGCGGCGGGTTCCGGGTGGGGTGTATGTCCGCCATGGCGTGCTGGTGGACGACACCGAGAGCCAGGCGGAAGAGATCATGGACTTGCGCGAAGTGGTGGCACTGCCGGGCCGTCACAATTGGCAAAATGCCGCTGCCGCCTTTGCCGCCACGCGGGCGGTGGGCGTTCATCCAGCCCTGATCGCTCGCTCTTTGACCAGTTTTCCCGGTCTGGCTCATCGTCAACAGCAAGTGGCGCAGGTTGGCGGGGTCAGTTTTGTCAATGACAGCAAGGCTACCAACGCCGATGCTGCTGCTAAGGCTCTGGCCTGCTACCACGATATTTACTGGATTTTGGGAGGCAAGGCCAAAGAGGGTGGGCTTGCCGGTCTCGAGCCTCTGATGTCCCGTGTTCGCCACGCTTTCCTGATCGGCGCCGCCACCGACTCTTTCGCGGCCTGGTTGGATGGCAAGGTGCCGTTTGATCGCTGCGGGACCATGGATGTTGCGGTTGCCGCTGCCACCGAGCGGGCTTTTGCCGAGAAAGGGCGGGGCGGAGCGACGGTTTTACTGTCTCCGGCGTGTGCGTCTTTCGATCAATTCGCCGATTTTGAGGCGCGCGGAGCCGCTTTTGCGGCTTGCGTCGATCTTGTCTTTGAACGGCACCGGAATGCGGGGGATCGCTCATGATCGCCTTTGATCGTACCGATCAATCCATCTTTGGGCGGTGGTGGTGGACCGTTGATCGCTGGATGCTGGCGGCGCTGGCGGTGCTGGTCGGCTATGGGATCATCCTGATCATGGCCGCCAGTCCGGCGGTGGCCGAGCGTATCGGCCTCGATACCTATCATTTCGTCGAGCATCACTTGGCCATGCTGGTGCCGTCCCTGTTGCTGATGATTGCCATATCACTGCTGACCCCGCGCGGGGTGCGCCGGGTGGCGCTTGGGGTGTTTTTGGTGGCATTGGCGCTGACGGCAGCGACGATGGTTATCGGGGTCGAGATCAAGGGGGCTCGTCGTTGGATTCATTTGCCGGGCTTATCGATTCAGCCCTCGGAGTTCCTCAAGCCGGCTTTTGCGGTGGTCGCTGCCTGGATGTTTTCTCTCCAAAGGACTAGCCCCGGTTTTCCCGGTAATCTTGCAGCAATCTTGCTTTACATACTGGTGGTCGGACTTTTGATCAAGCAACCCGACTTGGGTATGGCGTGCGTGGTATCGGTGGTGTGGTTTTGTCAATTTTTCCTGGCCGGGCTCAATATCGGCTTCGTTGTGATCTTTATCGGTTTGGGCTGTGTGGGGTTGGTGGGCGCCTACCATCTGTTGCCCCACGTCCACAGCCGTATCGATCGCTTTTTGGATCCGGCGAGCGGCGATACCTATCAGGTGACGCGCTCGATGGAAGCCTTTGCCAATGGGGGGCTATTGGGTACTGGCCCCGGACAGGGCACGGTCAAGATGCAGCTTCCTGACGCCCACGCCGATTTCATTTTTGCGGTCTCGGGTGAAGAGTTGGGCTTGCTTTGGACGCTGCTGCTGGTGGCGCTGTTCGGCTTCATTGTGCTGCGCGGTTTTTCCAGATTATTAAAGGATTCTAATTTGTTCGTGCTGCTGGCGGCGGCGGGGCTGCTGGTTCAGTTTGGCATGCAGGCTTTCATCAATATGTCGTCTTCACTGCATCTGCTCCCGGCCAAGGGCATGACGCTGCCCTTTGTCAGTTACGGCGGTTCGTCGCTGATTGCCCTGGGCTTCGGCATGGGGATGGTTCTGGCGCTGACCCGGCGGCGCTTTGGTTTGGGAGATCGTCAATGATACCCGCGAGCCCTGACAACGATCTTGCGCCGGTATTGGGCCGCGATGGCGGCCCGGCATCTGAGGGCCTGGGTGGGTCAACATCAAGGCTCGATGCTGTGATGAGGCCTGATCCACTCCCCAGAGTGACCTCCAAGCCAGCGCCTGTGATGTTGGCAGCAGGCGGAACCGGCGGCCATCTGTTCCCGGCGGAAGCGTTGGCGCGGGAGTTGTTAGCGCGGGGCCAACCTGTGTTGCTGATTTCGGATCGCCGAGGACGGGCCTTTGGCGACGCCATGCTGGGTGTGCCACATCATCGCGTGTACGCCGCGACCCTGGAACCGGGCGTTCTGGGGGCCTTGCGGACTCTGGTGACGTTGGGAATCGGGGTTGTCCAGGCATTGTGGTTGATGGTGCGGAAGAAGCCGGCGGCGGTGGTTGGTTTTGGCGGCTATCCGTCTTTGCCGACGGTCATGGCGGCGCGCTTGGCCGGAGTGTCGGTGATTCTGCACGAACAGAACGCCGTGTTGGGGCGTGCCAATCGTTGGATGGCGCGCGGCGTATCCCGGCTGGCCATTTCTTTTCCTACCGTCGCAGGCATGCCGGACTCCTGCCGGGATTTGTGCGTGCGGACGGGCAATCCGGTGCGTTCCGAGATCGCGGCGGTTCGGGACAGCTTTTATGCGCCCCCAGACGAAGGGGGGCCGGTGCGCCTGTTGGTGATGGGCGGCAGTCAAGGTGCCCGTGTCTTCAGCGAAGTGGTTCCGGCGGCATTGGCGCTGTTGCCGGTGGCTTCGCGGGCGCGGCTGGTGGTGTCTCAACAATGCCGGCCCGAAGACCTGGAGCGGGTCACAGCGGCTTATGAGGGTCTGGGGGTTGGTGCCGTCGATTTGTCCAGCTTTTTCCAAGACGTGCCGGCCAGACTGGCTGGGGCGCACTTGGTGATGTGTCGGGCAGGGGCTTCGACCATGGCGGAACTGACAACGGTTGGGCGCCCGGCGATTTTGGTACCCTATCCCTACGCCACCGACGATCACCAGACCGCCAATGCGCGGGCATTGGCCGAGGCCGGAGGGGCTTGGTTGATGGCGCAACCCGACTTTACCCCTCAAGAACTGGCCGAGCGGTTGGAAAGCCTGTTGGCTCAACCCGCAGATTTGACATTGGCGGCGGCGGTGGCGCGGGGGTGGGGCGCTTCCGACGCTGCCCAACGGCTGGCGGATACCGTGATCGAAGCGGCCCATGGTCCCGGTTCCGGGGCCAATCGTAACCATCGGACCATTTGGGAGGCCGCAGAATGAGAGCCTTGCCGCTGACTATCGGGTTGATTCATTTCGTCGGCATCGGCGGAATCGGCATGAGCGGTATTGCCGAAGTGCTAAAGAATTTGGGCTATGCCGTCCAGGGATCGGACGTGGCTGAAAATGCCAACGTCAAGCGCCTGCGCGCCCAAGGCATCGAAGTTTTTGTTGGCCATCGCGCCGAGAACCTAGGCAAGGCCAGTGTGATCGTTGTATCATCGGCCATCAAGCGAGACAATCCCGAGGTCGTTGCCGCGCGCACCGCCCACTTGCCGGTCGTCCGTCGTGCTGAAATGCTCGGCGAACTGATGCGGCTGAAGTGGTCGATTGCGATCGGCGGCACTCATGGCAAGACCACAACGACGTCAATGGTCGCTTCTTTACTGGAAACTGCGGAATTGGATCCGACCGTGATCAACGGAGGCATCATCAATGCCTACGGGACCAACTCGCGACTTGGGGCCGGTGAGTGGATGGTGGTCGAGGCTGACGAGTCCGATGGGACTTTTGTCAAGCTGCCGGCGACCATTGCGGTAGTAACCAATATCGACCCAGAACATTTAGACTTTTACGGCAATTTTGACCGGGTGCGCGAGGCTTTTGATAGCTTTGTCCAAAATATCCCGTTCTATGGTTTTGCTGTATTGTGTTTGGATCATCCCGAAGTTCAGGCGATGATTCCTCGGGTTTCTGATCGTCGCATTATCACCTATGGGTTCAGCCCCCAAGCCCAGGTTCGGGCCCGCGACATTGAATTGGGACCCGATGGCGCACGTTTTGATGTGGTGTTGGCGGGCCGGGGCGGCGGTGAGGATACCGTGTTGAGCGGTGTGACCTTGCCGATGTTCGGGATGCACAATGTTTCGAATGCTCTGGCGGCTTTGGCGGTTGGCTATGAAATGGGGCTGGCGCCCGATGTGATGCATCGGGCTCTGGCTCGGTTTTCAGGAGTCAAACGCCGTTTCACCCGAACCGGGGAAGCCGGTGGCGTGGTGGTGATCGACGATTATGGTCATCACCCGGTGGAAATTGCGGCGGTGTTGCGAGCCGCACGAACCGCTGGTCGAGGGCGGGTTCTGGCGGTGGTTCAGCCCCATCGTTATTCCCGTCTGCAAAGCCTATTCGAAGATTTCTGCACCTGTTTTAATGACGCAGACATCGTGTTTGTGGCTGATGTTTATCCGGCAGGCGAAGCCCCGATCCCAGGGGTTGATCGTGACGCCATGGTTGAAGGACTGCGTCTACGCGGTCACCGTCAGGTGGTGCCTTTGCCGGGGCCAGAGCAATTGGCTAGGCTGATCGTGGAAACCGCCGAGCCGGGTGATCTGGTGGTATGCTTGGGGGCCGGCACCATTAGCGGTTGGGCGAATAGCCTGCCAACTGAATTGGCGGAGCTTCAGGGGAAAGGGCGGCGTTCGTGAACGCGGAACCGGCCATGGGGTTTTCGTCCGTCTCGGAGCATGGGGGGGAGCCGTTGATTCACCGGCTGCCATCGGTGCGGGGCCGTCTGAGCGCTCAAGCACCATTGGCCGGGATGACGTGGTTTCAGGTAGGCGGCCCGGCAGAGCTGTTGTTCCGTCCGGCGGATCGCGAAGACTTGGCGGCATTTCTCGCGGCCTGTCCGGCGGATGTGCCGGTAACGGTGATTGGGGTCGGTTCTAACCTGCTGGTCCGTGATGGCGGCATTCCCGGTGTGGTGATTCGGTTGGGAGGGCCTTTTGCCGCTATCACCATTGGCGATGGCCAAGTGGTGGTGGGGGCTGGGGCGCTTGACCTGACCGTCGCTCGCGCGGCTCATCAGGCTGGCCTTGCGGGGTTAGAGTTTTTGTCCGGGATTCCTGGCACCATCGGCGGTGCCTTGCGCATGAATGCCGGTGCGTTTGGCCGTGAGCTGGCCGATGTTCTGGTTTCAGCCGAGGCCTTCGATCGGGCCGGGACGCTTCATCGGGTCTCGGCGGCTTCGTTGGCGCTTGGCTACCGACGCTGCGGGGCGCCAGCGGATTGGGTGTTCGTTGAGGCAACGCTGTCTAGCGAACCGGGTGATCCCGCCGAAATTGCGGCTCGTATCGAGGCCATCGCTCGGGCCCGCGCCGAAAGCCAGCCGGTTCGGGCGCGCACAGGCGGGTCGACCTTTGCCAATCCGCCTGGCCAGAAGGCTTGGGAGCTGATCGATCGGGCTGGATGTCGCGGTTTGACTCTGGGCGGGGCTCAGGTTTCGGAAAAACATTGCAACTTTCTGCTTAATCCTGGTACCGCCTCCGCCGCAGACCTTGAGCGGCTGGGTGAAGAGGTGCGACGGCGGGTCTTCGAAACCTCGGGCGTCCGGCTGGAATGGGAAATCAAGCGGATCGGTGTCGCCGCAGCGAACCGCCCCCAAGGAGAGACATCATGAGCCGTCATGTCGCGGTGTTGATGGGCGGCTGGTCCGCCGAACGGGAAGTGTCGTTGGTCAGCGGTGCCGCCGTTGCGTCGGCTTTGGCCGAATGCGGCTATCGGGTTACATCCGTCGATGTTGGGCGTGATCTGGAGGCGCTGCGGCAAGCTTTGACCCCCCGTCCCGATGTGGTGTTCAACGCCCTGCATGGTCGGGGTGGCGAGGATGGTTGCATCCAGGGATTGCTGGAAATCATGGGCATTCCTTACAGCCATTCCGGGGTATTGGCCTCGGCGGTGGCGATGGATAAGGATATGACCAAGCGTTTGCTGGCGGCGGCTGGTGTGCGTTCGCCTCGGGGGGTGCTGTTGGGGCGAGGGGATTTCGCCGGCGGTCATCCTTTGCCACCGCCCTACGTGGTCAAGCCGGTGGACGAAGGATCGACGGTGGGGGTGACTCTGGTCGAGCGCGGCGGGGAGCCGGTCAGCCAGGCAACCCTGGAGGCGCTGTGGGCCAAAGGCAGTCGGGCCTTGGTGGAGGATTTCATTCCCGGTCGGGAACTCACCGTGGGCGTCATGGGAGATCGCCCGTTGGCTGTGACCGAGATCATATTCGATCGCAGTATTTTCGACTTTACTGCCAAATATACCGCTGGCCACGCCCGCCATGTCATCCCGGCGACGTTGCCGTCGGATGTGACCGAAGAAGCGATGCGGTTGGCGCTGGTGGCGCATCAAACATTGAGATGTCGCGGCGTGACACGCAGCGATTTTCGGTATGATCCGTCACGGCCTGGTACCGAAGGTTTGTATTTTCTCGAGATCAATACACAGCCAGGGATGACGCCCCTGTCTCTGGTTCCCGAGCAAGCGGCGCATTTAGGGATCTCCTACCGAGACCTCGTGACGTGGATCGTGGAGAATGCGGTATGGCAAGGTTGAGCCAGACAGCTTTCCAGAAGACTCCGGGGGGGCGGCAGATGGCCTCTCGGGCGGTGGAGCGTGCCAATCGGTATCGGGCTTGGCCACGATGGGCGGTGCCGGCGGTTCGCTTCAGCGTCATGGCGCTGCTGATAGTGAGTGTGGCTGGAAGCGTGTTTTGGTTGTGGCGTACAGGTCTGACTCAGCGGGTTGTCGAAGGCGTTGGAAATTCGGTGATGCAAGCCACCGCCGGCATGGGCTTTCGGGTCAATGAGGTGTTTGTCGAAGGGCGGAGTGGTTCGGAAAAGGCTGATTTACTCGGGGCCATTCATCTCCAGCGCGGAGATCCCATTCTTGGTTTCAATCTGAGTCGGGCGCGTGCCGAGTTGGAGCATCTGCCTTGGATCGCTTCGGCGACGGTCGAGCGACGGTTGCCTGACTTGGTTCTGATCCGCCTGACCGAGCGTCAGCCGATGGCGTTGTGGCAAGTTGACGGAAAGGTTGTGCTGATTGACCGTGGTGGAAATATATTAATTAATAGTGATATTTTAGCGAGTAGTAATGTTGAGCGTTTTAGCAAGTTGCCGATTATCGTTGGCCAAGGGGCGCCAGAGCACGCGCCAGAGTTGTTATCTCTGTTGGACGCAGAGCCGATCCTGTCGCCTCATTTGGGGGCTGCGGTTTGGGTTGGTGGGCGGCGGTGGGATTTAAGACTCGATAACCGAATCAATGTGCGCTTACCTGAAATTGACTACGCTACGGCCTTGCATCGTTTAGGTGAATTGGTCACGAGTGAATCTCTATTCGATCGTGACATTATCGCCATTGATATGCGTTTGCCAGATCGCCTGATCGTCCAGACAAGTGAGAATGCGACCCAGCGTCGAAAGCTTCCGGGGGAGAAGATATGATGATTCAGCAAAGCTCCAGCCGGCGGTTATCGACAAAGGGAGGGAAACTGACAGATTTGATTGGTGTCCTGGGCGTTTGAGGGGGCGGGTATGATGAGCAGTATTAATAGATGTAGTCATTGATTATAATTTTAGCCCGCATATGATTTTAATGAGATGTAAACTCAGGTTAAGCTGAGGGGATTTATACCTGTCAGTATTTAAGGTTCTTGACGTGGATGTTCGTATCGTGTTGTTATCATGCCGCAACGCAGTGATGTCGTCGGTGGCTGCCTTCGATCCGCGAGTTTGAGCTATGGTTATGGTCCCGCGAAAAAAATTAAAGAAGGCAGCGCAGGGCGGAGTTATCGCCGCCCTTGACGTGGGCTCGTCGAAAGTTTGTTGCCTGATTGGGCAAGTTGGGGAAGGTAACGCCATAAAAGTTATCGGCTCTGGCTACCAAAGCTCTCAGGGCGTGCGCGCTGGTGCCGTCATTAATCTCGAAGATGCCGAAGTTGCCATTGGCAATGCCGTGCATATGGCCGAGCAAATGGTCGGCGTCACGATTCGCGACGTGTTCGTCAATGTTTCCGGTGGCCATCCGACCTCGCAGACGGTCGGTGTTGAAGTGGCGGTGCTGGACCAGGAAGTCACCGAAATCGATCTGCGGCGGGCGTTGGCCCAAGGGCGGGCCCACCACCGCATTTCCGAAAATGAAGTGATCCACGCCATTCCGGTTACTTATTCCCTTGACGGGAATCGCGGCATTCGCGACCCGCGCGGGATGTTTGGTGATCGGTTGGGTGTTCAACTGAACATTGTTACGGCTCATGCCGGGCCGCTGCGGAATTTATTCACCAGCATTGCCCGTTGTCATCTGGATATCGAAGGGCTGGCGGTCAGTCCCTACGCTTCGGGGTTGGCTTGTTTGGTGGATGATGAGATCGATATGGGGGTAACCTGTATCGATATGGGGGGCGGGATCACCACGATTGCCATCTTCCTGGAAGGGAATCTGGTTTATACCGACTGCGTTCCGGTCGGAGGCGGTCACGTTACCAACGACATCGCGCGGGTTTTGACCACGCCCTTGGGTCATGCCGAGCGTATGAAAATTCTCTACGGCAACACCATGTCCAGCAGTGCCGACGAGCGGGAGATGATTAACGTCCCGTTGGTGGGCGAGGATGATCGGTCGCAGGGCAATCAGGTTTCAAAGGCGACGCTGGTTGGCATTATCCAGCCCCGGCTCGAGGAATTGTTCGAGCTGGTCCGCAATCGACTGGAAGCCAGTGGGGTTGCCGGGATGGCCGGGCGGCGGGTGGTGTTGACCGGCGGTGCCTGCCAACTGCCCGGTACGCGGGAGTTGGCCCAGAGGATTCTGGGCCGTCAGGTGCGTATCGGTCGGCCCGCCCGCGTGCAGGGTTTGACCGAGACCACCAGCGGGCCGGCGTTTTCCACGGCGGCGGGGTTGTTGATCCAGGCAACCCGTCGTCACACCGAGTTATCGGTAAGCAATTCCACAGGGACGACTTCGGGTAATCTGTTGGGGCGAGTCAGTCTGTGGCTGAGAGATAACCTTTAGATAACGTGAAGTCTGTTAGCGGCCCGCCTCTATAGTTTAAAAAGAGAAGGGGCGGTAAAAAAGACACCGGGACCACTCGGTGGGGCAAACGACAAGGGAATTGTGAGAGAGGAGTTGGAAGCGTCATGATTAAGTTGAGCATGCCGGCCATCGATACAGAGTTGAAGCCGCGGATCACCGTCTTTGGCGTCGGAGGCGCCGGCGGTAACGCGATCAACAATATGATCAAGTCGAATCTGGAGGGCGTCGAGTTCGTCGTCGGGAATACCGATGCGCAGGCGCTAAATGGCAGCCTGGCCCAACGTCGCATCCAGCTTGGGACCACGATCACGCGCGGCCTGGGGGCCGGATCCCGACCGGATGTCGGGCGCGCGGCTGCGGAAGAGCAGATCGACGAGATTTCCGCCCACCTGGACGGCACCAATATGGTGTTTATCACCGCTGGTATGGGCGGTGGAACCGGGACGGGGGCGGCGCCGGTGATCGCGCGAATCGCTCGCGAACGAGGCATCCTGACTGTTGGCGTCGTTTCCAAGCCGTTCCATTTCGAAGGCGCGCACCGCATGCGCCTAGCAGAATCCGGGATCGGTGAGCTTCAACAGTATGTCGATACCCTGATCATTATTCCCAATCAAAATCTGTTCCGCATTGCCAACGAAAAGACCACATTCGCCGACGCCTTTAAGATGGCCGACGATGTGCTGCATTCGGGTGTGCGCGGCGTAACCGATTTGATGGTGATGCCAGGCCTGATTAATCTCGACTTTGCCGATATTCGCTCGGTGATGACCGAGATGGGCAAGGCGATGATGGGGACCGGCGAGGCGAGCGGCGAGCGGCGCTCGATTCAGGCGGCAGAAGCGGCTATCTCTAATCCGCTGCTGGATGATGTTTCGATGAAGGGCGCTCGGGGCGTCCTGATCAACATCACCGGCGGCTATGACATGACCCTGTTCGAAGTCGATGAGGCGGCCAACCGCATCCGCGACGAAGTCGACCCTGACGCCAACATCATCTTCGGTTCGACCTTCGACTCCTCGATGGACGGCATGATGCGGGTTTCGGTGGTGGCGACTGGCATTGATGCCGCGTCCATGGCCATCTCGCGCAATCATCAAACCTCGGCGACCGCAACCGTTCCAGCCTCGGCTCCGGCCCCGGCCCCGGCCCCCACAGCGGCCCCGGCGGCTCCGGTGGCGGCCCCGGCGTTCGGTTTGCCCGGCCCCAAGCGGCCCATCGCGACCGTCACACCGACGGCGGCGGCTCGGCCCGGTGATTATCACAGTACGTTGGTTGCGGCCCCGGTTCATGCAGCTCCGGCTCCGGCTCTGGCAGTTCAGCCGGCGGCGACCACTAGCGCGCTGGCTGGTCAGACGGCATCTGGGGGCACGCATGGAGCCTTGGCTCACGGCCATATGTCTCATGCGCATGCGCCTGCCGCTCACGCCCATGCCCATGCTCACGCCTATGAGTCTGAGCCTCGGGATACGACCGGGCTGTCAACCGACTCGACGGCTGTGAATCCTCAGGCTGCGGCTAATGCGGCGGCGGCGGTGCGGGCTGCTTTGGGAGCGTCGGCGGAAGGGGCCGTCCAGGCGCGAACCAGCGGCGGTCCGTTGCGTGGAGAGCGTCGGGATGGCAATTTCGTGCCGCCGCGTCCGATGGATCCGGGCCCCCGCCAGCCTGAAGGGCTTACGGCGGCACGGGCTGGCCAAGGGCAGGCTCCGCAAGGTGAAGAGGGCGAGGATCGTCCGCGTAAGCGGGGGATGTCGTTGTTCGAGCGAGTGACGGGCCTTGGTGGTTGGCGGGGTCGGGAAGACGGTGAGCCCGAGCCGGTCGCAGAACGTCCGGCGGTGCGAGGTGCTGATCGCGGCGCCGAAACCGGCGAACGGGCCAAGTTGAGCCGTACAGAGGAAGAGGTTCTCGATATTCCGGCGTTCTTGCGGCGTCAGGCGAACTAACTTAGGGTCTCGTCGCTTCTTTTCGATGTCGTCATGGGGCTCCGGGACGGCATCGGAACCTAGATTTATCCTGTCGCTTGCCTTTAACTGGTAGCCTTTCGGGGGCCCTAGCGGCTTCCGAGAGGCTTTTTTTTGAACTCGTCAAAGGGCTGAATAGAGGGTCGTTCATGGCTCTGATACCATCGAGCCTTGATGGTGACTCATCAAGGCTGCCCTCAGACGCCGGGCGGGCGCATCCGCGCCCTTGGCTTCGCGCGCATGGGCGCGCGGGGCCGCCGTCGCGGCCCGATACCGGCGATGTGTTAGTATCAGGGCTCGCCGGTATCATACCATCGGGCCTTGATGGTGACTCATCAAGGCTGCCCTCAGACGCCGGGCGGGCGCATGGGCGCGCGGGGCCGCCGTCGCGGCCCGATACCGGCAATGTGTCAGTATCAGGGCTCGCCGGTATCATACCATCGGGCCTTGATGGATCAACATTAAGGCTCGATGGCCTGACGTAACAATTGGCAACAATGTTTGATTTGCCGCTGGCAGCTCCTCCCGGTAAAACATGAGCGTCGGAATTGAAGCCAGTCCTTAACTCGCGGGCCGACACTTGGTTAATGTTCGGTTAACGTATCGTAACGTGGCAAGAACATCCAAGTGACCCTGAGCCAGACGGAAAATGACCTTGAACCAGAATCATGAGAACGACGTTGGACTGTATCAGCGGACGCTGAAGCGGGCCATCCATTGCACTGGCGTCGGCCTACATTCCGGTGCCAAGGTCTCCTTGAAGATCAAGCCTGCCCCAGTGAACGCCGGCATTGCGTTTGTCCGGACTGATTTGCGCGGCGGGCAAGCGGTCATTCCAGCACGCTGGGACCATGTGGTTGATACCCGGCTCTGCACGGTGATCGGCAACAGCCACGGAGTTAGGGTTGGGACCGTTGAGCATTTGATGGCGGCCCTGGCGGGGAGCGGCATTGATAACGCTCTGATCGAGATCGACGGCGCCGAAGTGCCGATCATGGATGGTAGCGCCGCCCCCTTCGTGTTTCTGATCGAATGCGCCGGGGTGCAGCAGCAAGAATCGCTCCGCAAGGTGATACGGTTACGGCGGCGAATCGCGGTGGGGGATGCCAATCGCCGCGCGGCCTTGACGCCGAGTGCCAGCATTGGCTTTGACTTCGAAATCGCATTCGACAGCGCCGTGATGGCCCATCGGGTCGGCAGCTTTGAAATGACTGAAGGCGCTTTCAAGCAAGACATTTCCCGAGCCCGCACCTTCGGTTTCTTGCACGAGGTCGAAGAGTTGCGTCGGTTGGGGCTCGCCCGTGGTGGTTCGCTTCACAACGCCGTGGTGATCAGCGGTGATAGCGTTCTAAATGAAGACGGGCTGCGTTATCAGGACGAATTCGTTCGCCACAAGATTCTTGACAGTGTTGGTGATCTCTATCTGGCCGGCCATCGCATTATTGCCCAGTTCCACGGTTGGCGTTCGGGCCATGCTCTCAACAATCAATTGCTGCGCGCGATGTTTGCCGACGCTGCCAGCTATCAGATTGACGACATGACTGTGGCCGACCTCGACCAGCCGGGCGTTGAGGGTTGGCATTATCCCCAGCGTTTGGCGGCTTCAGCCTGAGGTGAGGGAACGACCTTCCTTTGATGGGAGGGTAAGGGTAAGAGGTCAAAGCCCGTTTTCCCGGTTAAAGCCGGGGGCGGGCTTTTTTGTGCGTTCGGGTGTCTGATACCGGCAGGACCATGCGCCCGCCCGGCGTCTGATACCGGCGAGCCCTGATACTGACACATCGCCGGTATCGGGCCGCGACGGCGGCCCCGCGTCCTCGTGGACGCGAAGCCAAGGGCGCGGATGCGCCCGCCCGGCGTCTGAGGGCAGCCTTGATGAGTCACCACCAAGGCTCGCATGCCATCTTGGCATTGCCCCCCGTCTAAAATAACGGGTTATCGGTGCGAATGGTTAAGCGGATTGTAAGAGGTGAAGGATAGCATCTGCGGGGCCAGGGTTGTCATGGGCCTGGGTTGGAGGTCCACTTGAGAAAAGGGGTCTTGGGGATGACCGAAGACCAGATCGACCAGAGACCCGAGGGGCGCGTGGTCGGCGTTCGAGGGTCAGTGGTGGATGTCGCCTTCGCCGGAGGCGCCTTGCCGGCGCTGAACGAGGCTTTGGAGATCATCGGAGGGGATGGCCGGACGGTGGTGGTCGAGGTGCAACTGCATCTGGATCAGACCACCGTGCGCACGGTGGCTCTGGAGACGACGTCAGGCTTGATGCGGGGCGAGTGGGTGCGGGCCACCGGCCAGCCCATCACGGTTCCAGTGGGAGAGGCGGTGCTGGGACGGTTGATCGACGTGTTAGGCCATCCCCATGATGGTCTGCCGGCGTTTCCGGCTGATATCAAGCGATGGCCAATTCACCGGGCGGCGCCGCTGCTGAAAAACCAGAGTGCCACTCGCGAATTGTTTCTGACCGGAATCAAGGTGGTGGATTTGCTGGCGCCGTTGGTGCGGGGCGGCAAGGCCGGCTTGTTTGGCGGGGCTGGGGTCGGCAAGACTGTTTTAATCATGGAGCTGATCCGAACCACGGTGGAGCGTCATCGCGGGGTTTCGGTGTTTGCCGGAGTCGGCGAACGGTCGCGGGAAGGGCACGAGCTGCTCCAGGAATTGACCGGCTCAGGGGTTATCCAGCGGACGGCACTGGTGTTCGGGCAGATGAATGAACCTCCCGGAGCACGTTGGCGGGTTGGTCATGCGGCGCTGACTGTGGCCGAGTATTTCCGGGATGCCCAACACCGGGACGTGCTGTTGCTGATGGATAACGTGTTTCGGTTTGTCCAAGCCGGATCGGAAGTCTCGGGGTCGTTAGGGCGATTGCCGTCTCGGGTCGGTTATCAGCCGACTCTGGCCACCGAGATCGCGGCCCTGCAAGAACGCATCACCTCGGCTCATGGGGCGGCGATCACGTCGATTCAGGCGGTGTATGTGCCCGCCGATGACTATACGGATCCGGCGGTAGCCGAGACTTTTAGCCATCTGGATTCATCCATCGTGCTGTCTCGGGACATGGCCGCCGAAGGACTCTACCCCGCCATCGACCCGTTGGCGTCCACGTCGATTTTGCTGGATCCCCAGGTGGTTGGGGCCGAGCATTTCGCCTTAGCCCAAGAGGTTCGCAAGACCATTGCCCATTATCGTGATCTTCAGGAAATTATTGCCTTGTTGGGGATTGAGGAGTTGAGCGCCGCCGACAAGACGGTGGTGTTTCGTGCGCGGCGGTTGTTACGTTTTTTAACCCAACCTTTCCTCGTGACCGAAGCCTTTACGGGAATGCCGGGGCGGTCGGTGGATATTCGGGATACGCTGTTGGGGTGTCAGGCTATCTTAGATGGCCGAGGCGACGGTCTTTCGGAACAAGCCTTCTACATGGTCGGCGCCTTTGACGAGGCCGTGGAGAAGCATAAGCAAGCGGTCCATTGACTCCGAGCCCATGTTCCGAGCCATGCCCGGATTTCAAGGGGCGAGGAGTGGGGGGCGAGGAGTGGGTGAAGCGCGCGAGAGGGTGTCATGAAGACCTTGCGTCTGCTCATTGCGACACCGGCGGCAGTCGTGATGGATCGAAGCGATGTGGTTTCGATCCGGGCCGATGACTCTTCAGGCGCCTTTGGCATCCTGCCCGGCCATTGCGAGTTTATGACCGCGCTGGCGGTATCCGTGTTGAGTTTCCACGACCAGAAGGGGCACACCAGCCATGTGGCGGTGCGCGGCGGCGTGCTGAATGTGCGCGACGGCTTTTTGGTGGAAGTGGCGACCCGCGAGGCGGTGGTGGATGACGATCTGGTTCGGCTGCATGGCTCGGTATTGAACCAGATGGCAAAGGATGCCGACCGTGAAGCCGAAGCGCGGACTCACACTCTGGGCTTGCAGCTCCGGGTTATGAGGCAACTTGATCGTTACTTGAGGGGGGAACGGCCACGGGGTCTTCCCTTTGGTCAGGCGGGAGGAGGAGCAGGAGATGCCCAATGATCGCCCGGCTCATCATCGCTCATTCCATAGCCATCAACTGGCACATGCGGTTAGGCGTTGCACCGCGCGCGAGGATGCCGCCCAGCGGGCGCGGGTTGGGTCCATCGTGCGGACGGTAGGGGTTATGGGGTTGCTCGGCTGGTTGTTCGTGATGCCGCCGCTATTGTTCGGGTTCTTGGGTCGTTGGCTCGATCGCTCATTGGGGACGGGCATTCAACTGACGGCAGCTCTCTTGATGGTGGGAATCGGCGTTGGCGGCTGGCTGGTGTGGCGGCGGATTCGGGATGCCGGCATTTTTGGGCCAGAAAAGGCGGGGCCGGAAACTCCATCGGACCCCTCGCGGTCGGGAGAGCCCGAACCAGAGGGGCGGCTATGACCGCCGGTTCTTGGCCTGTGGCGGCGATGGCGGTGGCGTTGCCTTACGGTTTGGCGGTGGGCGTTGCCTATCTGTTGGCGCTGCGGGTCAACACCCGGCTGTATCTGGCGGATGGGCCGTTGTGGCAGCCGATCGGGTTGATGCTGGTTCGTCTGCTGGGATCGGTGGCGTTGTTGGGTGCGGCGGTGCCATGGGGGTGGGCCCCCACCTTGGTGGCTCTGGCGGGATTTGGCTTGGCCCGACCCTTGACGTTACGCTGGCTCGACCGGCGCGAGCGGGCCGGGCAGGGCGGGGAGGGTCGGCAGTTATGACCGAAAGGGCGTCTCTCAATGCTCTGGTGGTGTTCCAGGTCGGTCCGATTCCGATCGGTCTCGAAGTTGTAACCACCTGGGTCATTATGGCGGTGCTGGTGGGGATTGCCTGGTTCGGGACGCGCCGACTGTCGGCAACCCAACCCAGCCGCTTCCAGATCATTCTGGAGATGGTCGTGGGGTTCCTTGAAGATTTGATCCGCGACGTGATGGGAGCCGAGCCAGAGGTTTTTCTGCCGCTGATCGGGACGTTATTTCTTTATATTGTCACCTGTAATCTTTCACCGCTGATTCCCGGTGTCAAGCCGCCGACCGCTCATGTTGAAACCACCGGGGCGTTGGGGTTGATTGTGTTCTTTACCGTTCACAGTCTGGGGGTGCGGCAGCGGGGCTTGCTCGGCTATTTACGGACTTACCTGGAGCCGACCTTCATCTTTTTGCCGCTGAATATTCTTGGCGAATTCACTAGAACTTTTGCCCTAATGGTGCGTTTAGCTGGTAATATCATGAGTCATGAATTGACCATTGCCGTGGTTATCGGTTTGGCGGGCCTGTTCGTGCCCATTCCGTTTATGGCGCTCAGTATTTTGGTGGGATTGGTCCAGGCTTACATCTTCACGATTCTGGCAGCGGTGTTTATTGGCGGCGCCATGGGGACGATCAATACGAATACGCCATGACGTCACAGTGTCCAAAGGCCATCCCGGCCTTTGGGGGGATCCAGCGAAAAAGCAAACCCCTTACGACGTGCTGACGGGAAGGTTGCCATGAATGTTGAAATGATCAGCGTCTTATCTGCGGGCATCGCCGTTGGCTTGGGCGCTATTGGACCGGGGATCGGCGAAGGGATCGCCGTGGCGGGGGCTATGGGGGCGTTGGCTCGCCAGCCGGAAGCGGTGGGCACCATCACCCGGACTTTGTTCGTTGGTCTCGCCATGATCGAGACCATGGCGATCTACTGTCTGGTGATTGCCCTGTTGCTGCTGTTTGCTAACCCGTATGTCCATGCTTAGGTCATGCACATCGATCTATGGGGCTTGGCTCTCCAGGCGATCAATTTTGCGGTCCTGGCTTGGCTTCTCCAGCGTTTTCTCTATCACCCCATCGCTCGGGTCGTGACGCAGCGGCGGGCGCTGGTGGAGACAGACCTGGCAGCGGCAAAAGAGGCGCGAAACGCTGCGGAGGAGAACCGTCGGGCCTACGAGCACGGCATCGCCGAGATCGCCGCCGAACGTGAGCGGATGATGGCTGATGCGCGGGCTCATATCGAGAGTGAGCGGCGCCAGGTGATCGAAAGCGCCGAGGCTCAGGCGGCGGTGGTGATGGCCACCCAACGCCGCCAGTGTGAGGAGGAGCGGCGGCTGGCCGCCGAAGAGCTGGGGGATCAGGCGGTCGCGCTGGCTTTGGCGTTGTCGCAAAAGCTGTTGGGGCAGGTAAGCGGCGAGGTCGTCACGACGGCTTTGTTGGAGCGGATTTGCGGTCAGTTGGCAACGGAACCGCCAGAACGTCTGCGGGAACGCGAGCCCGTGCTTCAGGTGGCCACGATGCCGGGGCTCGGCCTGGCGGAACAGAACCAATGGCGGAGCCGACTGGCGACCTTTGTCGGTGAAGCGGTGGAGATCCTGTTCGTAACCGACGAGAGCCTGATTGCTGGCGCCGAGCTGCGTTTTCCTAGCTTGGTTGTGTCCTTGTCGTGGCGCGATTGTTTGGCGGACGCGCAGGCCGCCTTGATGCCGGGGGCCGGGGCCGGGGGTGTCGGCTCGGCGGGGCCGAAGGCAACCGATGGAGCAACCCCATGACGACCCAGGATCATCCCAGGCGTGGCGGTTTGACCGCTGAAGTCAGGGCACGGCTCGACGAGGCCCAACGTCGGGTGGACGGGGTCGAAGCCAAGCCGGTTATGGCGGAATTAGGCCGGGTCGAACAGGTGGGCGACGGGATTGCGGTGGTGTCGGGTTTAGCCCGCTGCCGGCTGGATGAAATCCTGGAATTTCCCGGTGCTCTTTACGGCATGGCGGTAACACTGGAGCCCGACACGGTGGGCGTGGTGCTGTTGGATTCCGACCAGAGTGTTTCGGCGGGAGACGAGGTGCGCGGGACCGGCGCTGTGGTGCGGGTGCCGGTGGGCGAAGCGTTACTGGGCCGGGTGGTGGATCCGTTGGGCCGACCGTTGGATGACGGCCCGCCCCTCTCCATCAGTCAGACCGAGCCCATCGAGCGTCCCGCGCCCCGGATCATCGAGCGGGAATTGGTGACGGAGGCGCTACAAACTGGCCTGCTGGTGGTGGATGCTTTGATTCCGTTGGGTCGTGGCCAGCGGGAATTGATCATTGGCGACCGTTCCACCGGGAAAACCGCAATTGCCGTCGATGCCATTCTCAATCAGAAGCGATCAGACGTGATCTCGGTCTATTGTGCGATCGGTCAGAAAGCGTCGGCGGTGGCGCGGGCGATCGACACTGTGCGTCGGCTCGGGCCCTGGGAGCGAACCTTATTCGTGGTGGCCGGTTCCGACGATCCTCCGGGCCTGCAATGGATCGCGCCTTACGCCGCCTGCACCATGGCCGAGTATTTCCGAGATAAGGGCGGGCATGCTCTGCTGGTGGTGGACGACTTGACCAAGCACGCCGCCATCCATCGTCAGGTGTCGTTGTTGTTGCGCAATCCGCCGGGACGTGAAGCCTATCCCGGCGACGTCTTTTTCATTCATTCCCGGTTGTTGGAACGGGCGGCCAAGCTGCATGCGGTCCATGGCGGCGGCTCATTGACGGCGCTTCCTATTGCCGAGACCCAGGCCGGCAATATCAGCGCCTACATCCCGACCAATCTGATTTCGATCACCGACGGTCAGATCATCCTTGAGCCCAAGCTGTTTAACGAAGGCCACAAACCGGCGGTCAATGTCGGTAAGAGCGTCAGTCGGGTTGGCGGCAAGACCCAGCATCGGGCGCTGAAGGATGTTTCCGCTTCGCTCAAGCTGGATTATGCACAGTTCCTGGAGTTGGAGGTGTTCACCAAATTTGGCCAGATGGTCGATACCCAGGCTCGGGAAACCATTGAGCATGGCCGGCGGATTCGCGCCGTTTTAGGGCAACATCAATCGGCTCCGATGAGTTTAGCCGCAGAGGTGGCGTTGCTGTTGGCGTTGAAAGAGCGGGTGTTGTCCGTGCTGAGTTTGGAGCAGATCGAGTGTTTCAAACGGGGTTTGACCGAGGCGGTGGCGGCGGAGATGGGGGCAATCGCGGATCGGATTGACCGCACGGGTCGGCTGGAGGCTGCGGATCGGGCGGAGCTTTTGTTGTGGTTGGAGACGCGGGTCCAGAGTAGCCGCGCGGGTCCAGCATAATATCGGCGCGCCTTGCGCCTCCGGCCCTTGGTGGGTCTAGGGTGGCGCCCTGGTTGGGAAGAAGCGGGGCAGCCCCCTTCTCCTGTCGGTTCGTGAGGTGGCAAATGGTCGAACGCCTAGCGGAAATCGAAGCCCGCATTGCCAATCTTGGTGATTTGCGGGAGATCATGGGCGCCATGCGGGCGTTGGCTTCCATGCGTCTGGCCCAGGCCCAGGGCGCACTGCCCGGTGTTCGCCGCTATGCCGGCATGATGGATTTCGCCTTGGCGCGTGGTCTGGCCCTAACGGGCTCGCCGATGTCGGGCCACCCGCCCGGCGAGGCTGGCGGTCATGGGCCGCTGGCGGTGGTTGCTTTTACGTCCGAGCACGGCTTCGCCGGGGCCTATAACGACCATGTCCTGGATCGTGCCTGGGGTTTGATCCATGGAGAGCAGGATCGGCTGTTGGTGGTGGGCTCGCGGGGGCGGTTAAAAGCCGAAGAGCGAGGGTGTCGGGTGGCCTATTGGCAGCCCATGGCCACCCATCTCGATGGCGTCTTGGATAGCGTCTTGCGCTGTTCCGATGAACTCTATGGCCGATTGGCTGAAGATGGTATCCAGCGGGTGATGTTAGTTCATGGCTGCAACCATGCCGGGGCGCAATGGAACGTCGAGACGGAATCCGTTTTGCCCTTTGACGTTCCAGCCGTCCGTCAGATGAAGGTGGTGGTGCCATTGATTCATCTGGAACCCGAGGAGATGTTTGATCATCTGGTGGAGGAGTTTGTTTTTACCCGCCTGATGCAAGCGGCTCTGGAATCACTAGCTAGCGAGAATGCCGCGCGATTGACGGCGATGGAGGCGGCCCATGACAATATCGAGAATAAATTAGAGGCTCTCAGTCAACAGGCCCGTCAACAACGTCAAGAGGAAATCACCACCGAGCTTTTGGATGTGGTTGTTGGGGCGATGGCTGCGCGTAAAAGTTGAATAATAGATATCGAAGCTTCAGGCATTCTCTTTGAGGTTAAGGTTGAATTGAAGCTTGATGTTTGGATTGAATGAGACAGTTGAGCCGTGGGCGGGTATTCGATGAGCAGAGGCACAGCGCGCACGGGCGCGGGGGCCGTAGTCCGTGGTCCGGCGATGAGAAAGGGCTAGCGTGGGGAGTTCAAGCGTGAGCGTAGAGAGCCAGTTTGAAACAGCGGTTCAGTTGCACCAAGCGGGACGGTTGGGGGAGGCCTTTGCGCTGTATCGCCAAATCCTGGAGGTGAATCCCCGTCATGCCCAGGCGTGGCACCAACTGGCGATTTTGGCCCATGGGGCTGGTCATCGCGACTTAGCCATGACGGCAGCCCAGGAGGCGGTGGCTTATGGCCCCAGCGTGGCCGAGTATCATAATACCCTGGCCAGTCTGCATTTGATCGCCGGACGATTTGCGGAGGCTCAGGCCGGCTATCGGCAGGCGGTGGCTCTGAAGCCGGACTATGCCGAGGCCCACTGCAATTTGGGTAATGTGTTGCGCGAGCTGGGGCAGTATCAGGAGGCCGTCGCCAGTTTGCAGCAGGCGTTGGCTTTGTGTCCCGGACTGGCCCAGGCTTGGAACAATCTTGGTACGGTGTGGCCGGATCTAAACCGCCTGGATCTGGCGGTGAATGCCTTTCGACAGGCTTTGGCCTTACAACCCCACTATCCCGAAGCTCACAACAATCTGGGTGTGGTGCTGAAGGATCAGGGGCAATTGGATCAAGCCATGGCCTGCTACCGAAAGGCGCTGGAACAATGGCCAGGCTATGCGGCGGCCCAGTCCAATCTATTGTTTTGCCTGTGTTTTAAAGAGGACGTACCGCCGGACGAGGTGTTTGCCGAGCATTTGCGTTTTGATGAGCTTCAGGTTCGCCCACAGGTTTCCGCTGCCGTTTCCCACGCCAACAATCGGGATCCCGAGCGGCGTTTGCGGGTCGGGTATGTTTCCCCAGACTTCCGGCTTCACCCTGGCGGCCATTTTCTGTTGCCGGTGCTGGAGCATCACGACCGCCAGCAGATCGAGCTGTTTTGCTACTACAGCAATCCCAAGAGTGACGCTTTGACCGAGGCCTTCCAGCGACGGGCCGACCATTGGCGGGTGTGTCATACCCTTTCGGATGCGGCGCTGGCCGAGCACATCACCGCCGACGGCATCGATATTTTGGTGGAATGCGCCGGGCATATGCTGGGCAGCCGGTTGATGATGTTTGGTCGACGGCCTGCGCCGATTCAGATCAGCTATCCGCTTTATCCCAACACCACCGGCGTTTCGACCCTCGATTACCGGATCATGGATCCGTATTTTGCGCCGCCTTGGGCCGATGCTTGGCACAGCGAAAAGCTGATCCGGCTGCCCGACGCCCATGTTTGCTATCGGCCCAGTCGAACCGATATCGAGCCGCCCGCCGAGCCGCCCTGTCACCGCAACGGCTTTGTCACCTTCGGCAGTTTTAACAACTTTGCCAAAGTCGGGGCTAACACGGTGGCAGCTTGGGCCGACATTCTCAGGGCGGTACCGGATGCCAAGCTCATGTTGAAATGGAGCGGACTGGCTCAGGGAGGCGCGGCTTGGTGCCGTGATCGTTTCGCGGCCCAAGGCATCGGCTCTGAACGCTTGATTTTGGCCGATCCCTCACCGGATCCTTACACCCCCTACCGTCAGCTTGATATCGCCCTAGATCCGCTGTTTGCCAATGGGGGCACCACCACATGCGATGCCTTGTGGATGGGGGTGCCTGTGGTTACGCGCTATGATCAAACCCCATTCTCTCGGGTTGGGCTGTGCCATTTAACCAATATCGGCCTGCCCGAACTGATTACGGCCACCACCGAAGGCTATGTGGCCACCGCCGTCTGGCTGGCGAATGACCGAGCCGCGCTGGCTGGTGTGCGTCGGGGTTTGAGAGGGCGTTTTGTCACCTCGCCCTTGATGGATGCTCCGCGCTATGCTGCTCATCTCGAACGGGCTTACCGGGCCTGCTGGCGTCGCTGGTGTGCCGGGCAGCCGCCAGCCGCCCTGGTTGTGGCTCCGGTTCCGGCATAAATGAGGCAGCCTTCGTCATGTTCAGTTTTGGTAAACTGCTAACCCTGGGGTTGATGATTGGCGCGGTGGTTCTGATTTATCGCTGGCATCGACGGTTTGAAGAGTTCCGGGCAACCCGCGCCCGTGCCCGAGCGGCAGAGGTCGGGCCGCAACGGGCTATCGAGGACATGGTCAAGTGCCGAGCCTGCGGTGTGTATGTTCCAGCGCGTGGCGCAGGCGATTGCGGATATGCCGATTGCCCCTATCGGCGCTGACGAAGCTCATGGAGTGGGCAATGGTCAAAACCCCCAAAACCAATGCCAAAAAAAACAACACCCAAACCAACGCCGAAATCGGCGATACATTCATCGGCGATACATTCGAAGTCCTTGCGGAAGCCTCCCTTCAAGGCATTCTGGTGCATCGTGACTATCGACCGCTGTTCGTCAACGATGTCTTTGCCCACTTGTATGGATGGCACAGCAAGGAAGAATTATTAACACTGGCCAGTGTGGAAATCCTATTGGCGTCGCCAGGATTTGCGGGGGATGACGTTGGATTTAGGGCCGGGGCGGTCCCGTTGGAGTTTGAAAGGCGCCGTCGAGATGGTTCGATTGTTTGGGTCAGGAGCGTTACAAGAACTATCGATTGGGACGGAGAACCCGCCGAGTTAGTGATTCAGCTCGATATTTCCGAGCAACGGCGGGTCCAGCACGCTCTGACGGTCAGTGAGCGTGAAATCAGCAGCTATTTTGACGCTCCGGTGGCTGGTATCGGCATTCTGAGCATCGATGGTCACTTGATCCGGTGCAACGAAATGTTGGGCCGGTTGATGGGCTGTGTGCCCGATAAGCTCTTAGGGTTGTCCTTTCGCGAAGTCACCGCGCCGGAATTTTTGTCGGTTAGCGAGGCGGCCTATCAATGTTTGCTGGCCGGTGTTGTCGAGCGCCTGACCTTTGAAAAGGACTATCTTCGTCCTGATGGTGCGCGGTTTGAAGCCGAAGTCACGCTGGCTTGCGTCCGCGATCATCGGAGTCGTCCGGGATACGTGGTTGCCATGATCCAGGATGTTTCCCATCGCAGAGCGGTCGAGCGCGAGTTGCGGTTGGCCAAAGAAGCCGCCGATCGGGCTAATGCCTCCAAGACCCGGTTTCTGGCAACGGCCAGCCACGATCTGCGCCAGCCTTTGATGGCGTTGTCCATGTTCGTTTCGGCTCTGGAGTCCATCAACCAGAATCCCGAATTGACGGCGGTAATCAGCAAGATCAAATCATCGGCAGACGAAGTAACGGCGCTGCTGAATGCCTTGCTCGACATCTCCCGGCTTGATGCCGAAATGGTCACGCCGTCGCCGTCGGTGTTCAGGCTGGAGCCGGTCTTCGAACGACTGGAACGTGAATTCGCGCCGATTGCAGAAGCTGCCGATTTGTTTTTTCGTATCGTGCCGTCGCAGGTTGCGGTGGTCACGGACACCGTGTTGTTGACCACGATTTTACGAAATCTGGTGAGCAATGCGGTTCGCTATACCGAACGCGGGGGCATTCTGTTGGGGTGTCGGCGGCAGGGGGAGTTCGTCCGTATCGAAGTTTGGGACAGCGGCATTGGCATTGCTGAAGATGATTTGGATCTCATTTTTGAGGAATTTCACCAGCTCCATAAACGTGGACGGAACCGGGCGGTTGGGATGGGGTTGGGGCTGGCCATGGTTTCACGGGTGGCCCGGTTGTTGGGTTTGCCGGTAGGGGTACGATCTGTGCCCGAGCGGGGATCGGTATTTTCGGTGACGGTCGCTCGCGCCACTGTCGCGGTGACCAAAGGTGACGTACCGATGGTGGCGCCGGCTCTTGTGCAGAGCAGCAAGCACAAGCGATCGGCCTTAATTGCGGTGGTGGATGACGAAGAGGCCGTGTGCGACGGTTTGCGGACAGTGTTAGAGTGCTGGGGCTATCGGGTGATTGCAGAACGCAGCGATCAAGAGTTGCTGGCGGCTTTGGACAGGGCGGTAGAAGGGCCAGATTTGGTGATAGCCGATATTCATCTGATACCGGCGAGCTATAACGATGACACACTGCCGGTATCGGGCCGCGACGACGGCCCCGCGCGCCCATGCGCGCGAAGCCAAGGGCGCCCATGCGCCCGCCCGGCGTCTGAGGGCAGCCTTGATAAGTCAACATCAAGGCTCGATGGTATGAGGGATGGTTGTGACGGAATCGAATTTATTTCGTTTCTGCAACAAAAATGGGGGCAAGTCTTCCCGGCGCTGTTACTGACCGGAGACATTACGCCCGATGGACTACGTCGAGCCGAAGCGAAAGGATTGCCGGTTTTGCACAAGCCGGTAAATGGCCAGGAATTGAAAGAGGTCATTTCACGTCTGCTGGGGCAGACGAGCCGGGTCGGCAATTCAGGGGCCGAGCCAACACGTTGATAGATCAACTGAGGGCTCGGCGCGATGGCATAAAGGGCTTGGGGTATTTAGGGATGGATTTCAGCGAAGAACAGTTGGAGCGTTACGCGCGTCAGATCATCCTGCCCGAAGTCGGTGGCATTGGGCAGGAGCGGTTGTGTCGGGCGCGAGTGTTGGTGGTGGGAGCCGGGGGATTGGGTTCGCCTTTGCTGTTGTATCTGGCATCAGCGGGCGTTGGGACGTTGGGCGTGGTTGATCCTGATGTGGTTGACTTGTCGAACCTTCAGCGTCAAGTGATCCATGATGGCCGTGGGCTTGGGCGACCCAAGGTCGAAAGCGCCGCTGCCAGGATCGCTGCGATCAATCCCGATGTCCGGGTTGAATGCCACCAAACCAAACTGACCGACGTCAACGCCGTCGATTTGGTGGCGGGTTATGATGTGATCGCCGATGGCACCGACAATTTTGCAGCGCGCTATTTGATCAACGATGCCTGTTTTGTTGCCCGGCGGACTCTGGTTTCGGCGGCAATTCTGCGGTTTGACGGCCAGCTCTCGACCTTCAAGCCTTATCTGGGCGGTGGTCATCCCTGTTACCGCTGCCTATTCCCCGAGCCGCCACCGCCCGGTTCGGTGCCGACTTGCGCCGCTGGCGGTGTCTTTGGTGCGCTGGCGGGAGCGATTGGTTCGCTCCAGGCCATGGAGGTTCTTAAGGAAATTCTTGGGATTGGTGACAGCTTGTCTGGCCGTCTGCTGCTCTTTGAAGGCCTGACCGCCCGATTCCGGGCGATTCGTTTTACACCCGACCCAGAATGCTGCTTGTGTGGCGATCGCTCTCATACCAGCGAGCTTTAATGTTTCAGCGAGCTTTAATGTTGACACATCAAAGCGGCCCTCGGATGCCGGGCGGGCGCGTCCGTGCTCCTGGCTTCGCTCGCATGGGCGCACGGGACCGCCGTCGCGGCCCGAGGACCGGCGACACGTCAATCAATACAATATGGTGTTACCGCCAACGGTGCCAACCACCACCACCTACGGTGACACCGACACCACCGATAACCGGCGGGCCGTAGTAATAGGCCGGCGGCGCATAGTAGGGCGCTGGACCGTAAACATAGGCTGGGGCCGGTGTGGCTGCGGGGGGCGTTGCGGCGGACGCGACAGGCGGCGGGCCGTAGGCGTAGCCGGTGGCCGGCACGGCATAGTAACCGCCATAAGGGCTGGGATAGACTGCGCATCCGGACGTCGTCCCGGCGACGGCGAGCAACGCCAAAGCGCCGACTCTTTTCGTCCATAGCATGGAGTTGCTCATGATGATCTCCCATTAAAGGGTGGCTCGCCGCTTCCTTACCAATGACGGCACCGACTTCGACTGTGCCACTCTATCACTTCGGGATAGCCCTTTGATGTCCAAACGACGCGCGTGGCGTAACAGTCTGTTGCGCTCCTCTCGCCGCCGTCGCGGCCCGACACCGGCGCCGATCCTTTTCCGCCTTGATTATAACCCGCCTTGGGGGCTGGTGTCGGCCTCTGATTTTGACTCTGTCTCCAACAGGGTATCAAGGGTTTCCCAAGCGAAACGAGCCACCAGCCGGCGTAGGGTTTGGCCCAACTCGTTCAGTTCTGGCGGAAACTGATCGATCATGGCCAGCATGGCCAAATCATCTGAGCGGAATACCGCATCTCGCATGCGCTTCAAGGTTTCATCCGAAACCTGTCCTAACAGTTCACAGAGGCGTTGCTCGCTAACGGACCCGGTGTTGATTTTGACCATTTCTTCAGTATAGTTAAATCGAAGATTCAGTTGACGCGCGATGACGGCCAGTAAATTTTCTTCGGTAATGGGTTTGCGCACGAAGTCGTCGGCTCCGGTGGCCATAACCGCATCTCGATCCTCTTCGAAGGCACTGGCGCTGACGGCGACGATTTTGGCCGGAGGGCCTTCTTCGCTCTTGATCCAGCGGGTTGCGTCGTGCCCATTCATACCCGGCATGACGATGTCCATCAAAATCAGGTGAGGTGCCCAGGCCTGCCAAGCCGAGACCGCGTCATGGCCGTCAACCGCCTCACGCAAGGCAAAGCCCAGGGGCTCTAGCAGTCGCCGCAGGAGACGGCGGTTGTCTATTTTGTCATCAACGATCAGGATTCGGATTTCCCCCTGTTCTGCTGACAAGCCATAGACCCGACGGCGGGTTTCGGTTTCGATGAGGTCGTCAGACGTCGAAAGCCCTACCGGAATCTCGAGGCGGAAAAGGCTGCCGACTCCGGGTGAACTCGTGACTGTAATATCGCCGCCCATGGCGCGCGCGTAACGGCGGCTGATGGCTAAACCCAGTCCAGTTCCACCCTTTTCTTGGCCGCTGGCCGCTTGTTGGAACATCTCGAATAGGCGCCCCAGGTCTTTGTCGATAATTCCCGGTCCAGTATCTTGCACCTCAACGATCAAGACTCTGCTTTCATCAGAGCCATTGGTGCTGCTGCTTTGTTCCCCACTGCTTTTGTCGTTGTTCAGGCGTGCCCGCAGAACCACTCCGCCAGTTTCGGTGAATTTAACGGCATTTCCAAGCAGATTGATCAAGATCTGGCGCACTTTTGTTTGGTCAGCGATCACGCGACGTGGCAGGGCCGCCGCCAACGCCACCTCCCAGGTGAGATTTTTCGCTTCGGTTCGGACCCGAAACATCTGGAGTAAATCCCCCAGCATATCATGTAAATCGAAGGACGCTGTGACAATATCAATGCGACCAGCCTCAATCTTAGACATTTCTAAAACATCATTAATTAATATAAGTAAATTTTTGCCACTACGATTAATTATTTCTATACTCTCACGATCCTTATCATCTAAATTAATGCTATGACGAAGTATTTGAGAAAATCCAAGAATTGCATTCATCGGGGTGCGGATTTCATGACTGATATTAGCTAAAAATATGCTTTTAGCATGATTAGCAGTTTCGGCTTTTTCCTTAGCAAGCAAAAAAGCTTCTGTTCGCTCTTCGACCAATTGTTCTAAGTGATCACGATATCGATGAAGTTCTTTTTCATTTCGCTCCAGGGCTCGCCAAGCCCGTAGGATGACCCACCCTGCTAGAAGGGTAAAGATCGAGAAAGCCCCCGCCAGCATAGTTAATTTGGTAACATCATGCCACCAACCACGACGGTAATCTTCGACGCCCAGTCCAACCAGTGTAATCAAAGGATAATCGCGAACAGCATAATATGAAAAAGTGCGTAATATATTATCAGCTCCGGCATAGGCTGTATATGTACCATCGGTTGGATTTCGTGCAATGGTCTGTCTAAATGTTTCAGAGACTATTGTTTGTCCGGCAAAGCCAGCATGAGGGTAGCGAACCAGAAGGTCAAAATCGCGGCTGGTGTCTCCACGGAGCACAACAACGCCATGAGCCCCTACTTCAAACTGTCGTAATTTTTGATCAAACCACTCAATAGGGATCGGAGCATAAACAATTCCGGTAAAACCGCTGGCTTCCGGTGCCAATCGGCGTGCCACGGTGATTACCCATTTTCCGATCATTCGGCTCAGATGAGGCTTGGAAATCACTAAGCCCATTTCTGGGTGATCACGAAGAAGGGTGAAATAGTCGCGATCGACACAGCTTATAACTGTTTTTTGGCTGGTGCCTTCTCCATAATGGACGGTGCCAGCGGCATCGGCAATGCGTAAGCCGCCGATCGCGGGAATTCTAGACTGTTGACGCGCTAAAAAGCTATTGAGGCTTGATGCATCAACAATACCTAAAGCCTGTTGTCGGGAGACTTCATCCACCACCGCCTTTAGGCCCATGTCGATCCTGTCGATTTCTTCGGCCATGGTTTCGGCGAACAGGCGATTCAGATTGCGTGCGGCAATAGCGGCTCTGTCTTCGTATTGTCTGAAACCACTATCAAGTGAAAACCACACAATTACAAATACAAATAAATTAATTAGAGCCCCAACGATAATTGTCCATCGAATGGGAGCGGCAAAATAGCCTCGCTGTTGCGAGATTTCCTGATTTGGCCGAATGCTTTTACCCGCTTTGAGATTATTCACAGTAATAACTCAAGGTTTGATGACAGGCATCGATATCGTATTGCAAGATGGCCACAATGCCACATTTACATAGAATACGAATGATGGGCTGTTCATAAAAAACTGGAGGACAAACCACGGCTCCTGAAAGCAGGATTAACTCCGTAACTCCATCTTATCACCAGTCATCAGATACGCCATACCTAGAATTCGATTCCCACTTGAGCTTTGATGCCAGCTTGAAAGGGATGTTTAACCGCCTGAGCTTCGGTTATCAGGTCGGCGGCGCCGAGCAGTTCGGGGGGCGCGTGACGGCCCGTGACAACCACATGCAGGTCGGGACGGCGCGCGGTAAGTCCGGCGACCACGTCGGATACGGCCAAGAAACGATATCGCAAGACGATGGTTAATTCGTCGAGAACCACCAGTCGATATCGGGGCTCGGCCATCATGGCTTGGGCCGTGGTCCAGGCGGCTTGGGCGGCGGAGATATCGCGGGCGCGGTCCTGGGTTTCCCAGGTAAAGCCCTCGCCCATGACCCGGCAGTCGACCAGATCCGCGAATCGTTCAAGGGCCACCAGCTCACCGGGCCGTCGGCCCCCGCTTTTGATAAACTGGACCATCCCCACCGGCCAACCGTGACCAACCGCGCGCAGGATCAGCCCCAGAGCGGCCGTGGTTTTGCCCTTACCGTTGCCGGTATGGACCATCAACAGCCCCTTTTCGGCGGTTGCGGCGGCCATTTTGGCATCCTGAACCGCCTTTCGTCGGGCCATCTTGCGCGCCCAGCTCTCCGGGTCGGTCATGGCTCGCCGGTATCAATCAGGTGGATGAAGGATCCGATCACAGAGCCTTTCCGCTCTCCAGCCGGAGGGTGGGGTGTTCCTTCGGCATCGTGACACAGGAACAGGGGGCGTTGAGCCGGTTCGCCCAGCACGGTTGCAAAGTGGAACTCGTGGCCCCGGAATGTCGTTCCGATCGGGCCGAACGGGGTGTCTTCGGCCAATTCGACCTGACGGTAGCCAAGATGAAGCTTCCGTTGGGCAAAGGAAGATTCAAGCTCCAAAAGCCCGGCCATGGCATGGCGCCGGCCCTCGGCATCGACCAAGCCCCGGCCCAACACCATGTAACCGCCGCATTCGCCGTAAATCGGTTTGCCGGCTTGAGCCGCCGCGCGTAAGCCGTCGAGGAAGTGAGGCGCATTGGCCAAGGGGCCGGCGTGGAGTTCGGGATAGCCACCTGGCAAATAGACTGCGTCGGCATCATGGGCCGGTCCTTGGTTTAGCAAGGGCGAGAAGGGAAGGATTTCAGCGCCCGCTGCCTGCCATCCCTCCAAAATCCCATCATAAGCGAAGGCGAAGGCCCGATCGCGAGCGATGGCGATGCGTTGCCCTAAGGGTGGCAATCCGGGGACGGTTCCGGGTGAGGGCCGGGAAGGGCGCAGCGGGCGGGCCGTAGCGGCGAGAGCCGGTCCATCCACGTCCCGGCCAATCAGGCGAGCCGCATGCTGTAAGAAGGTCTCAAGATCAGGATGCTCACTCGCCTGGACCAACCCGAGATGACGGTCGGGTAGGGATAATTCCGGGCGTCGACGAACCGCGCCCAAGACCGGAATGCCTAGGGGATCCAGGGCCCGCCGTAGTAACAGCTCATGTCGGTCGCTGCTGACCCGGTTCAGGATGACTCCAGCCAAGCGCAGGTTGGGGTGAAAACGGTCGAAGCCGTGAACCACCGCCGCTACCGAACCCGCTTGGCCCCGGACATCGACGATCAGCACCACCGGCCAGCCGGTGGCTAGCGCCACTTCGGCCGTGGTGCCGCAGCGTCCGGCCACACCATCAAATAGCCCCATCACGCCTTCGGCCAGCACCAATTCGGCTTCATCGCCGGCTCGCCAAGCCAATTCGGCCAGAGTCGGCGGACGCATGGCCCAGGCATCCAGATTGCGGCAGGGGCGTCCGCTGGCGGCGGCGTGAAAGGCAGGGTCGATATAATCGGGGCCGATTTTAACCGAAGCCACCCGTCGGCCGGCGTCGCGCAGCAGGCGCAATAGGGCCAGCGTCAGCGTGGTTTTGCCGGTGGACGAGGAGGGCGCCGCCAGAATCAGTCCCAAAGGGCCGCAGCCCGATACCGGCGATGTGTCATCGTCATGGCTGGCCGGTATCATTGCGATGGTCACGGGGTCAGCCAATCCAGGGTTGAGCGTAACCGCACAACCTCTCCTAAAACAACCAATGCTGGCGGTTCAACGGTCGCTGCCACCTCCACCACCGCCCCCAGAGTCGTCTCGATCACCTGTTGATCGGCGCCTGTGGCATTGCGGACGATGGCCACCGCCTCGTCGGGTCGGCGTCCGGCAGCCAACAGGCGCGGGACGATGGCATGCAGGTTCCGCAACGCCATAAACAGCACCAGGACCGGCGAGCCTTTAGCCAGGGCCTCCCAATCCAAGTCCGGGACTTTGCCCTTAACGTCATGCCCGGTAACAAATGTCACGGCCTCGTTAACGCCGCGACAGGTCAAGGGGATGCCAGCATAGGCCAAGCCTCCCAGACCTGCCGAAACGCCGGGAATCACCCGAAAGCGAATCTGGGCCGCGACCAGGGCAAAAATCTCCTCGGCGCCGCGACCGAACATCATCGGGTCACCACCCTTGAGCCGTAACACTCGCCGATCCCGCCGGGCCTGTTCGACCATCAACGCGCAAATATCATCCTGTTTGCATGAAACCCGCCCCCCACGCTTGCCGGTCAAGATCACCTCGGCCTGGGATCCCGCTAGGGCTAGAACCCGAGGGTCAATCAGCGCGTCATGCAAGATGACGTCGGCGGTGCGCAACCCGTACAGGGTATTCACGGTCAACAGTCCGGGATCCCCCGGACCAGCACCGGCAAGCCAAACCCAACCCGGTTCGAACGGCGGAGGGGCAAACTCCGGTGGTAGGAGACTGGTCACGTCGAACACCCAATACCCTTCTTCCTCTGCCTAGCCATGATGGCCGTGGCGCTTACAGGTGCACTGGACCAAGGAACCCGCCGGCGGGTCAAGTCCTCTGATGAGGCGCGCGATATCATCGTGCTTGATATTGCCCCATCAAGGCTATCCTCGACGTCGGGCGGGCTGGGACGCGCCCTTGGCCCGTTGCCGTGGGCGTGTCGGCTCTGGATCGACAGCGGCGGGTGAGGGCGGTATGATTAAGCCATGAGCGCCGCTGGTGGACTCTTCCACCGGCACCAGACGCACGGAACAGGAGCGGGTTTATGACTGGACCTATCGAGACTCAGGCGGCAGCGGCCTTGATTGTGACCGACAGCGCGGTGCGGCGGATCGGTGCGATCATCAGGAATGATGGCGGGGCCGGGATGATGTTGCGCTTGTCGGTGGCCGGAGGAGGCTGTTCCGGCTTTCGCTATGATTTTACCCTGGATAATAACCGTACCGAAGACGATGCTTTCTTTGAACGAGATGGCGTGACGGTGGTGGTTGACGAGTGTTCGTTGGGCTTGTTGACCGGGGCGACTTTGGATTACGTCGAAGACCTGATCGGTTCCTCGTTCCAAATCCGCAATCCCAATGCTACAGCGTCCTGTGGGTGCGGATCATCTTTTGCCGTTTAGGGGTGTGGTTGTGTTCTGGGAGCGTGGGTCTTTTGCCCGCCTGCCGCCGAAAAGAAAGAGCGGGCGAGACGCCCGCGCTCCCAGGAAGACTTTTCTTCCTGTGAAGAGGGTTGATCTGTGAAAATTGCGACCTGGAATGTGAACTCAGTCAGGGCGCGTCTGCCGATTGTCGTCGACTGGTTGCAGACCGAGCGCCCCGACGTTCTCCTGCTTCAAGAGCTTAAGTGCGAAACCGGGGCTTTCCCTTACGATGCGTTGTCTGCTCTTGAATACCAGGCGCTGGTGGTTGGGCAAAAGGCGTATAATGGCGTTGCGGCCCTGGTGCGGCGGCCCTTGGAAATCGAGCAGCCCTTGATGGCATTGCCTGGAGATGACGGCGATGTCCAGGCGCGTTACCTTGAATTCACCGTGGCTGGGATGCGGCTGGCCTCACTGTATTTGCCTAACGGCAATCCGGTAGAGAGTGATAAATATCCCTATAAATTGCGTTGGATGGCACGATTGCGGGATCATGCGGTCACATTGTTAGCCTCTGGACAGCCAGTGATCTTGGGCGGTGATTATAATATTATCCCGGAACCCGAGGATGTTTATGCCCCAGAGGATTGGCGCGAGGATGCCCTATTTCGCCTGGAGTCACGAACGGCTTATCGGGCTTTACTTTATCTGGGGTTGACCGATGCCTACCGCGCTCGCCACCCGGCGGAACCGGGGGGTGAGCCGGCTTATAGCTTCTGGGATTACCAGGCTGGTCGCTGGCCGCGCAACCAAGGGCTTCGAATCGATCATTTTTTGCTGTCGCCCCAGGCCGCCGATCGACTAGATTCATGCACCATCGACCGGCAACCTCGCGGGCTCGATAAGGCGTCGGACCACACGCCGGTGGTGCTGACGCTGCGAGACTCGGGGTTCGTTTCGGCTTATTCCTGATCTGCGGGCTCATCAAGGTCTGCCGGCAGTGTCTTGCGCGGCGGCAGCCGGTCGATCCACCGTTGGACTAGGTCTTGATGCTTTCGCTCTTCTTCAGCGAAGAGGCCGGCCAGAGTTCTGGCTTCGGGGCTGGTAGTGGTCGCGGCGATGCTGGCGTAGAAATCGCCGGCCCGTCTTTCGCACTCCATGGCCAAATCCAAAGCTTCATGCTCGCTCATGCGGTAGTGGCCTTCACCAATCGGCACGCTTTCCGGCGCTTCAAGGTCAGGCCAATTGAAATCAGAAGCATTTTTTGACTGAAGGTCATGTCCTTTAGCCAGAACGCTAAGGCGGTCTACGTGCTTTCGTTCAACCTCAGCCATGGCCCGGAATAGCTTGGCGACGCGAGGGTTGTTGTGCATCTCCATCTGGCCAGCGAGGTCTTCGTAACGCTCCTGGGCTTCGGTTTCGACCGCAGTGGCGTGAACCAAAAGTTCATCGATGCTATCGATGATGGGTGGGGGATTGGCGCTCATGGGGGACTCCTGGGCAGGATGAGGCGATTGAGCCGAATAACCATAGCGCGGGGAGACGGGGTCTGGCCACTCTCCGATGCCATCTTCCTTGTGTCCGTAACGGGGCATGATGGCAGCTTTCGGCGCCTTGCGGGGGTTGGGTGAAAGATTGTATCTAGGCGCGTCTAACACTGAAGCGCCGATAAGGTGGGACAGTCAGGAAGGCGTCGCGGAGCCCTTGCCCCGCTCGGTTCCAGACCTCATTTGAGATGCTCGCCAACAAAGGATATTGAGGCATGAAAGGGTTGTTCGGTTCTTTGGGCGCCAAGACGTCGGGCGCGAGTCCCGCCGCTAACGATTCCCTGATCAAAGAGGGCTCTGACCGTGCCTTCATGGCAGACGTGGTGGAGGCTTCGCGTACCGTTCCAGTGATCGTCGATTTTTGGGCCACTTGGTGCGGGCCGTGCAAACAGTTGGGACCGGCTCTGGAAAAGTTGGTACGGGCCGCCAAGGGGGCGGTCAAGCTGGTCAAGATCGATATTGATCGGAATCCGGCCATTGCCGGGCAGTTGCGAGTTCAGTCGATCCCGGCGGTTTACGCCTTTTTCCAAGGACGGCCCGTTGATTTCTTTGTCGGTGCTTTGCCCGAGTCGCAACTGAAGGCGTTCGTCGATCGGCTGCTTAAACTAACAGGTGGGGCCGGCGGAGGCAGCGATCTAGAGGACGCTTTGGCCGAAGCCCAAGGCATTCTCGAGGAAGGGGACGCTGTTTCAGCTTCCGAAATTTACCAGGATATTTTGACCCACGAACCCGAGCATGGCGGTGCTTACGCCGGGTTGGTGCGATGCCTGATCGCCACGGGTGATTTCAAACAGGCCCGTCAATTGGTGAGTAAGCCCCCGGCGAGTTTAGCCAATGACAAGGATCTGGCCGCCGCCAAAGCCGCGCTTGATGTGGCAGAACAGACCCGTTCGGTGGGACCAGTTCATGATTTACAGGCTCGGGTTGCGGCGAGTCCTGATGATCATCATGCGCGTTTTGATTTAGCCTTAGCTTTGTTTGCCGAGGGGAAGCGGGAGGGGGCTGTTGATGCTTTACTGGAAATTATTCGCCGAGACCGCGAGTGGAATGAGCAGCAGGCGCGCAAACAGCTGGTAAAGTTTTTCGAGGTGTTCGGGCCGACCGATCCCTTGACGATTTCGTCGCGCCGCCGATTGTCCTCTATGCTCTTCTCGTGAGGAACCCATGTTGATGGCATGATCAAAATGCCAAACGAGCCGGCCTCTCGGGCCTTTCCCGCTGTGTTGCCGATCTTCCCACTGTTGGGGGTTCTGCTGCTGCCCCGAGGTCGACTCCCCCTGCATATTTTCGAGCCACGCTATATTGCGATGGTGGAAGACTGTCTGATGGGGGATCACATGATCGGTATGGTGCAGCCGGTCAGCCCGGAGTCTCCGACTGTGTATGCTACGGGGTGTGCCGGTAGCATCACGGCGGCTCGTAGCCTTGACAAAGGGCGCTATCTCATCACCTTGACCGGCGTTTGCCGCTTTAGAATTCGGGAAGAGTTGGAGATCTGCCAGGGCTATCGGCAGGTGGTACCGTCGTGGGAGGATTTTTGCGGCGATCCGCAAGAAGAGGCCGCCGGGAGTTTCGATCGGGCCCGGCTGCTTGATTTGCTTCCTTGTTATCTGAAGCTGCACGATATTGAGGCCAACTGGGCAACCATCGAAGGGGCGCCTGACGAGCGGTTGGTGACGTCTCTGGCCATGATCTGCCCGTTCGAAGCCAATGAGAAACAGGCGTTGTTAGAAGCTCCGACGTTGGCCGTGCGGGCGGGGCTTTTGATCTCGTTGATCGAGATGGCGCTGGTTTCGTGCCAAGACAACGATCGTCGTTATGCTTGGCATTGAGGGTAAAAGGTCGTCAATGTTCGACAACGACATCATGTGGTATTGGTTTACCGGAGCCTTGCTGTTCGGGATATTGGAAGTTTTCTTAGACGGCTTTGTTGCTTTGGGACTGGCCGCAGCGTGCCTATTCTTCGGAGTGCTCTCGAATTTTTCGATCATCTACCAAAATATGGCGGCAGCTCACTTTGTCGGGTTGGCGGCGGTGATTGTCGCCACTTTTTTTTGTATCGCCAATCGCCTATTTTGGGGCGACCGAAGTACTGGCCCCGTTTCACGACTCGGCAATGGGTTTCGAGATAAAATTGTCGGGCAAAGAGCGGTGGTTAAAGACCCAATTATCAATGGCCAGGGTAGCGTTGAAGCCAATGGAACAGTTTGGAAATGCCGGGGAGTCGACGCTCCCGCCGGATTTCGGGTGACCATCATCGACATTGAAGGAAACACCTTGCTGGTCAATCGGCTTGGGGATGAGTAGGGTGCGGTGCCAAATGAGGGACAGGGACAGGAGAACAAGTCCATGAGCGAGAATGGTGCGCCGATCGATAAGCGCGGTGCCAAAATGGTTGATCCGAAGCTGCTGGAAATCCTGGTTTGTCCGTTAACCAAGGGGCCATTGCGCTATGACGCCGAAGCCGGCGAATTGATTAGCGATAAAGCCGGGTTGGCCTATCCGATCCGTGACGGGATTCCGATCATGCTGGTGGATGAAGGGCGTCGGCTGGAGGGGGCCGGGGAGGGCGGAGTCGGTTGATGATGCCCGGCAGTCTGGGGCAAACAACAGGTGACTCTGGCGGGGATCGGCATTGGCCAAGCGAGATTCGGCTTCGTCGTGCAGAGCGGTGCCTGGAGGTTTGTTTCGAGGATGGCGCCCGTTTCAGCCTGCCTGCCGAATTTCTGCGAGTCAAAAGCCCCTCGGCAGAGGTTCGCGGGCATGGTGCTCGTGATCCGGGGCGGGTTGTTGCCGGTTGTCGACAGGTGGCGATTACGGCGGTTGAGCCGGTCGGTCGTTATGCTGTCCGCCTGATTTTTGACGATGGTCACGAGAGCGGGCTTTATTCCTGGTCGACTCTTTACGCGTTGGGCCAACGCCAGGGCGAGCTGTGGGCCGAGTATTTGGCCCAGCTGGCCGCTCGTGGCCTTGGTCGTGATCCCTGATTACGACGGCACAGCGCAAAACCATGGCCGATTCGCCCCGACAGCGCCTTCTCACTCCGGATGAACTGGCTCTTTGGCGTCTGGCGATGCGGGATGCCGTTCCTTTACGTCCTTCTTTGCCTCCCATCCCCGTAGAGGCCCCTGAAGCGACAGCGGTCTTGATGGAGTCCGTTGTCACTCCGCCGCCGCCAATGACGTCGGCGACCCCGGCGCTTCTTCGACCGTCTTTGCCGCCGCTGGCATTGGGCCAAAGTGTGGGCGTTGACCGGCGAACCGACGATCGATTACGGCGCGGCCAACTGGTTATTGATGGGCGTATTGACCTTCATGGTCTGACCCAATCGGCGGCTCACGATGCCTTGGTTCGATTCCTCGGAGATAGCCAGCAAGCTGGGCGGCGTTGCGTTTTAATCATCACCGGCAAGGGGGCGATAAACCAGGGCGGCGGCATTTTGCGGAATGTCACACCACGTTGGTTAGCGGAGCCAGGGTTGCGCCGCATGATCGTGGCCATCCACCAAGCCCAGCCCCGACATGGCGGAGAGGGGGCCTTGTATGTGCTGCTGAAACGGCGGCGGGGGGCTGCGGAACTCTGAAGCGTCCGCGAATAGGGCTTGCTCTCCAGCAGGTTGATTCTTTTCGTGTATTCTTTTTGGGTTCAGGTGACGGCCATTCTATGGCACACTTCCCAGACCTTGATCAGGATGCAATCCATGAATGCGGTCAAAAAACACGCTCTGGCTGAACCAACGGCTGAAAGCTTATCTCTTATTGTCAGCAAGTTAGACGGCATGGACCGCCGTTTTAGCGCGACGCTGGCCGAACATAGCGCAACGTTGGCCGAGCATGGCGCAACGCTGGCTGTGCATGGAGCACAGTTGAACGAACTGACGAGCGATGTCAGCACCCTCAAAGAAGATGTTAGCACCCTTAAAGAAGACGTCAGTACCCTTAAGGGGGACGTTAGCACCCTTAAGGGGGATGTTCATACGCTTAAGGGGGACGTTAGCACGCTTAAGGGGGACGTTAGCACCCTTAAGGGGGACGTTAGCACCCTTAAGGGGGATGTTCATACGCTTAAGGGGGACGTCAGTACCCTTAAGGGGGATGTTCATACGCTTAAGGGGGACGTCAGTACCCTTAAGGGGGATGTTCATACGCTTAAGGGGGACGTCAGCACCCTTAAGGGGGATGTTCATACGCTTAAGCAGGGACAGGTGGTTCTCATGGAGAATCAGGTTGAGCTGAGGCGTGAAGTCATCGGCATCAAGCAGGATGTCAGCGGTATTAACGCCAAGCTAGAGGCCCTGCTTGCCCACTTTGGAGTGGGCAAGTCGGCAGAATAGTCGTTTGGAACCGCACCGTCAGCCAGCAACGGGAGGAGGCGGCTTCTTTTCGGGTGCGGTGGTGAGCAGCAGCTTGCTCAGGGGGCGGTGCAGGTGCGAATTGGCGGCCAAAATATCAGGGCCGTTTAGGGGGTTGCGTCCCCCATTGATTTCGGTGACGAAACCCCCGGCTTCGGTGACCAGGATGATGCCAGCAGCCACATCCCACGGGCTGAGGCCGGTTTCCCAAAAGCCATCATAGCGACCCGCAGCGACATAGGCGAGGTCAAGGGATGCCGCGCCAAATCGGCGAACACCGGCCACCTCGGCCATGACGGTTCCGAGCTGACCGAGAAAAGCCGAGTGATTTCCCCGACCTTTGAAGGGCATGCCGGTGGCGACAACGGCATCCTCCAGACGCCGCCGCTCTGAGACTCGCAATCTTTGAGAGTTCAAAAAGCAGCCTTGCCCCTTTTCCGCCCAGAACAATTCGTCACGGACCGGCTCATAAACCACCCCGGCCACGATCTCCCCTTCCCGTTCCAGGGCGATGGAAACCGCCCAATGGGGGAGGCCGTGGAGAAAGTTGGTGGTTCCGTCCAAAGGATCGACAATCCACCGATTGCCTCGATCCCGACCGTCGGAACTGCCGGACTCCTCCATCAAAAAGCCATAGTCGGGACGAGCCTTCAGCAGCTCGCTACGCACCGCCTTTTCGGCTTTGGTATCGGCGGTGGACACGAAGTCAGCCGGTCCTTTGCGCGAGACCTGGAGTTGTTCGACCTCGCCGAAGTCGCGGATCAACAGACGCCCGGCCTTTTCAGCGGCACGGGCCATGACATTAATAGTCGCGGAACGAGGAGCCATTGCGATGATCAGTCCTTGGCTCGCTCGAGATACGTACCCTCGGCGGTATCAACCACGATCCGGGTGCCGGCTTCGATATGCGGCGGCACCATGACACGCACGCCATTCTCGAGTTTAGCTGGCTTGTAGGAGGACGATGCGGTCTGGCCCTTGACCACCGGGTCGGCTTCCAAAATCCTGAGCGTTACGGTCTGGGGCAGCTCGACCGCCAGTGGCGAGCCTTCGTAGCTTTGCACCGTGACCGGCATGCCTTCCTGAAGGAACACGGCAGGATCCCCGATCACATCGCGCGGAATGGTCGTCTGCTCGAAGCTGGCATTATCCATGAAGGTGAACAGATCGCCTTCGGAAAACAAGAACTGCATCTCATGTTCATCGAGGCGTACCCGTTCCACGGATTCCTGGGTCCGGAAACGCTCGATGGTCTTAGTCCCGGTACGCACGTCCTTCATTTCAATCTGAATAAAGGCGCCGCCCTTGCCGGGTTGGACGATCGCGATCTTGGCGACCACCCACAGCTTCGCGTTATGTTCCATAACGTGGCCGGGGCGCATGGTATTGGCGTTGACCTTCATGGGGGACTTACCGTCTTCTTGGCCTGGTTTCTAGGACCCGCTTTCGCGTCGGGGCGGACCCTAGCAGCTTGTTTCCCCCGTGGCAACGCTGGGACAAGGGCTGGGAGCCGAATGTAATGGCGGTTCGCGGCTTCGACACTGGTTTCTGGCCGTCAAGGGTCGCCATGGCCGGCTTTCAAATCTCGATCACCATTGTTGGTTTGTAATGACCGTGAGTCAGAACCAGTAGGGCACGCAAGTAAACTGAAACCTTCTGAGCCGTTTCTGTATGTTGTCCTAAACAATAGCGCAATTGATCGGCAATACGGCGGGCCTCGACCACGGGATCGTCAGGAAATTTGCTGTCGCTTCTAGCGACAGTTTGAATCAGATGTTCGGTATCGGTGGCCTTGATGGTCGGAATGACCACCTTAACCAAATCATCAGCCGGTGACGGCGGAGCACGGGACTTGGTTGGTGGTCGGATCGGCGAAGACTTGAGCGATGGAGGGTGAGCCGGAAGAACCTCGAGTGACGGTGATGGCAAAGCGACGGGAGAGACGCTCGTCGGCGGTGCTTCCATCTGCTGGCGGAAGTTGCGGCGAACATTTCGCTTGAGCCGGCGCTTGACCGGCTCGTCAATCTCGGGAATAGCGTCGACCTCCTCGAACAGGAGGTCAAAGATCGAAATTCGATTGGGGTTTTGATAACGCCGCTCTTGGCCTTGATTTTGGCCGTGATTCTCGGGTTGGTGCCAGCCCGTGGCATTGGCCCCGGTCACGCGATCGGAGGGCGGAATCTCTAGTCTTGAGGTGTCGGTATCTGACCGTGCCATGGCCTGCACACCCGCCCACCCGGACCTTGACTCGGGATGGTGAGGGCATCAATCCCACTCCATCCGTCATCAAGCTGCTAAAGGGGTCAAAAGGATAGAAGCAAACCCATCCTCTAGAGAGTAACCGTTGATTTCAGCTTTTCAAGGGCTTTGTCACGTCGAACTCTAACGTCGACAACCAAAGCCCCCCTTGTGTGTTGAGCGGCCGAGGGTCGGCTTCGTGCATTCGGGCTGGTTTAAGAGCCAAGCCATCGTTGGCGCAGGGCCGCTCGGTTCCGGGCCAACCAGCCCAGCGCGATAATCGTGGTGGCATTGTCGATGACGTTGGCGTCCAACAAGGCAATGGCATCATCTGTCGCCATTGCTCGGACTTGAATATCCTCGTGTTCGTCAGCCAAGCCATGGATACCGCCTGCGGTGTCTGAGGCAACCCGGCCACAAAAAAGGGCGATGCGTTCGCTGGTGCCGCCGGGACTGACCAGGAAATCGCAAATCCGAATCAAGTCGGTGATGACGCACCCTGCCTCTTCAAGGGTTTCTCGCCGCGCAACTTCGGCGTCGGATTCGCCGGGGCCGATCATCCCCGCCACCACTTCGATCAACCAGGCAGGTCGCCCGGCAGCAGCGGCGCCAATTCGGAATTGCTCGATCAGGACCACAACATCCCGATTGGGGTCATAAAGCAGAACCCCCACGGCATGACCTCGCTCGAAGACTTCTCGAATGAAAGGATCGGTCCAGCCGCCGTCAAATTTACGATGACGCAATCGGTAACGGTCGATCTGGAAATAGCCCCGATAAACCGTTTGTCGGTCGAGAATTTCAATTTCTTGGGCGAACTCGGTCAAGAGGACGGGCCTTCCAAGGGCGGATAAACAGAATGAAGGGCGCAAGGAGTGTACGGCATTGAGGGAGGCGCTGCCAGTCTTTCGCGTCCCGACAAACCATCGAACCCTGCCCCATCAAGGTTGCCCTTCCGGCTGCGCTTGCGCCAAGCCAAGCTTCAGATTATACCATCGAGCCTTGATGGTGACTCATCAAGGCTGCCCTCAGACGCCGGGCGGGCGCATCCGCGCCCCCTAAGTCCACACTGGGGCTTCGCGCGCATGGGCGCGCGGGGCCGCCGTCGCGGCCCGATACCGGCGATGTGTCAGTATCAGGGCTCGCCGGTATTATACGCATCGCCGGGATTTTCGAGTGAGCGCGCCCCTGGCACAGGGGAATCCCAAGCCGTCCCTTCCCAGATGACCCGTGTCTTGCGAGTGGACTCATGCAGCTCCCTAAACCCTTCGACATTCGAGAATGCCAGCATAAGGGGCGGGGCATTTATGCCGTTGTCCCCATCGAAGCCGGCTCGCTGATCGAATCGGCGCCGGTTCTGGTTTTGAGTCCCGAAGATCGCGCCACAGTCTCATCCACCCGCTTGCGGCACTATTATTTTTTGTGGAGCGGGGATGAAAAGGGCGAATGGAGTGCCGCGATTGCCTTGGGGCATATCAGCCTGTGCAACCATGCCCGCGAGCCCAACGCCGCTTTCGTGGTTCGGCGGGACGAGGAACGCATTGATCTGCTGGCGCAAAGCGACATCGCTCCCGGCGAAGAAATTACCATCGATTACGATTGCGACCTGTGGTTTGATATCCACGAATAGGGATATCATCGACCCCAGATTTTTGGCTTTTCGGTATCCGCCGCCCAAAGACAGGATGACCCGACCCGTGACGGTACGACGCACCGATACTTGTTATTTTTGCAAATTCTGGATCGGCCAAGGCGTTCGGGAGCGTGGCCCCAAGGGGGCCTGCCATCGTTTCCCGCCGGTTCCAACCAGCCGCCAACCAGAAGGCGGCTTTCCCATCACTTTATCCACAGACTGGTGTGGGGAGTGGTATCGGGATACCGGCGCCGAGCCCGCTACCGAAGCCACCATCGGCGATTGACGCCCACGGGTGGGCGTGTGTCCGTAGGAAAAGACGTTCGGGCCCCGTGTCGTTAGACTTTTCCGCTGGGCCATCAGGGTCGCTGTATACGGAGTTTACCATGCGTCCTAGCCGTTTTTTGTCGCTCCTGCTCGTTGCGTGGCTTTTGGCGCTGGGGTGGGGGCGCACAGCCTGCGCCGAGCAGCGATTGGCGCTGGTGATCGACAACGTTGCCTACCCCAATGCGCCGCTGTCCGCACCGGCGGGAGACGCTCGAACTTTATCTAAAGCCCTGCGCGGATTGGGGTTTGAGGTTATCCTACGCGAAAACTTGACTAAGAGCCAAATGGAAACCACTCTTGATGGTTTCAAGGATCGCCTGAATCCCGATTCCATTGCCATATTTTATTATTCTGGTTATGCCATTCAAATCAATGGCGGTAATTATTTGATACCATTGGACGTTGATGCCAGTTCCAAAGGTTCGGTCTTGTCAACCGCCGTGGCCGCCAAAGACATTCTCGACAGCCTGGCGACCACACAAAGCCATGCTCGGCTCGCAATTTTTGATGCCTGCCGGAACGGTCCTCTTCAACGGCAACTCTCTGGCATTTCAACAGGGCTGGCGCCGATGAAGGTGCCTGGAGCAACTCTTGCCGCGTTCTCGGCGGCTCCTGGTAAAACCGCCGATGATAGCGGGCGCTACGTGACTGACTTGATCAAGGCGATGAAGACTCCGGGGTTGCCGCTGCCTCAGATGTTTCAACAGGTCCAGGCGGCTGTTTCGGCTGAAACCAACCAAGCCCAAAGTCCTTGGTCGGTCTCGTCACTCACCGGAACTGTTACACTCACCGATGCCCCGCCGGTTGTTGCGGATGATGCTTCAGCCGCAGCGCCGGTACGACCGCCACCGCCGCCCTTGATCGCTGGAGCTGAAGCGGCGGAAGTGGCATTGTGGCTGTCGATTAAAGACAGTAAAGACCCAGCAGCCTTCCAAGGATATCTAACCAAATACCCAGCCGGTCGCTATGTGGTTATGGCGCGCAACAGTCTGCGTGTGCTCCAGCAGAAGACTGCGTTATTGGTGGCGGTACCGCAACAGCCAGTTCCAGTCTTTCAACCACCCTCTCCGGCCCAACAATCTTATGCAGCGGCAGACGCCGCCGAGAAAAAGCAATATGACCATGCTCGCGCCCTGTTGCGCCATGGGGACGCCACCCAAGCCGAGGACGCTTTTCGCCATTTTGTCGCCGATCATCGCAGTAGCCCCTTGGCGGCCAATGCCCAATACTGGTTGGCCGAAAGCCTTTATGTTCGAGGCCAGTTCAGCGACGCAGCGGCGGCCTTTGCCGAAGGAATCTCGGCTTTTCCCAAAAATCCGCGCGTTCCCGAGAGTCTACTGAAGTTGGGATTATCCCAAAAGGTCTTGGCTCGTCTGGATTCCTCAGGACATTTGGACTCTAGTCGCAAAGGCGGTGTCTGCAAGACCTTTGCTCTTCTTGTGGCTCAGTTCCCGGATGCGCCCGAAGTGGTGCGTGCCAAAGCCGAGCGCACGCGTTTAAATTGTCCTGCCAACTAGACGGACGAAGGAGAGCCCAAGAGGGGAGGGGAGATTTAAGGAAGCCGTTTTGTGTTAAATGATCGGGTTGCATACCGAAACGGTCTATGCCACGATAACGGTTTAGATGTATCGGAAAAGGTCGTGGTTTTGGGCACGCTTTGGTTCCGTGTCCGTGGGTTACCAGTAATGGACGATTTCCCTGTGGATGCCCGATTGGGTGGGGTTGCACGGGCATGGGACTCGGATGTAGTCTGTTACAAGACATAATGTCCTTGTAACATCGACACCGTCGCCGCCGCGATCTGTCCGGGGCGGATGGCGCCGGGGTGCAGAATGTACCGTCGAGGGGTGAGTAGAAGTCATGGAGACCGAAGAAAGCTTTAATCTTGCCATTCGGCGGATGCTGCGCTCATCGGCGACGCATTACGTTTTTCACATTACTCTGAGTAATTTTGGCTTCATAAGAAGCAACCCAGAGTTGTTTCTATTTATGCAAAACACCATTAAAGATATTGCCCGTGGAGCGGCGGGTGTCGTCTATCCGATGCGTCGTGGTGATCAATTTCTGGTCTTTCCCATTGATGTGGGCTCGAAGATTGGAGAGATCACCGAGCATATTATGACGGCGGCCTTTCCAGATCAAAAGCCGGACAACAGTCAAGACCATCCCTTGGTGAAAGTCTTCACGATTCCCAAGGACTACACGGCATTGCGGGAAACCGCCAATGCCTGCATGGAAGACTCGGCGGGAAAGGGCGACGGGGCCGGCGGCGGACCGACGATCCGACCGATCGAAGAAGACCTCGATGGTATGTTGAATGCCTGGGCGCTCAGTCGGCTGGAAATCGCTCTGGCCGAGATCGATCTCTCCCCCTATATGCGCGCTCAAATGGTGTTCGAGACCGACCATCAAGGGCATTGGAGGCCGTTGTTCGAGGAGTGTTTTACCAGCGTTACCGATTTGCGCCGGGACAAATTCCCCAAGCTAACTCTCCAAACCGAAGATCGGATGTTCGCGGAATTCTGTCGGGCATTGGATCGGCGTAGCGTCCCCGAGATTCTGCGGCGCCACCGTTCGAAACCCGGACATACCCGCAGTTTCAACATCAGTTTGGCCACCTGTCAGGTGCCATTTTTTGAACGGTTCATGCGGGAGTCTACTGATCTTGAGCGACGGACATTGATTATCGAAATCAACCGCTCCGACTTCCTACACAAGCCACGGGAGTCCGTCAAAATATTGGCGGCGTTGCGCGCGGCTGGTTTTGGTACGGCGCTTGACGGCATTACGCTCGACCTGCTGCCTTACACCAATCTGCATCGCCTGGATGTGGATTATTTCAAGATTGCCCTTTCACCCGGTCATATGGCCCTGTTGAAAGATGCCGACTGTGTGGCTTCACTGAAGAAGTTGCCGCGTGGCAAAATCATTCTGTGTCGCTGCGAGAAAGAGTCGGCGTTACCAGTAGGGCAGGCTTTTGGTCTGACCAAATTCCAGGGATGGGTCATCGACCGCCTGGCCACCGGCGGAGTCGCCTGAGGGCGACTCATACCATCGGGCCTTGATGGTGACTCATCAAGGCTGCCCTCAGACGCCGGGCGGGCGTATCCGCGCCCCCCCGTCTATACACTGGGGCTTCGCGTCCACGAGGACGCGGGGCCGCCGTTGCGGCCCGATACCGGCGATGTGTCACAGTATCAGGGCTCGCCGGTATCAAAGGGCTGGTGAGGTGTCCGGAAACTGCGGCTTGGCGGCCACGTCTGAAAAAGCCGCAGGCCGGGCCGGCGCTTGGTGGATTGACAGGGTGGGGTAGGGATGCCCAATCTCGCGGCATGATGATGACCGTTTCTCAGATTTACCGTTACCCCGTCAAAGGGTTGAATGCACAGGCCTTGACCGCTGTCGATTTGGAGGTAGGCCTTGGCTTGCCCGAAGATCGGCGGTTTGCGATCATGCACGGGGCTTCGACCTTCAATCCCAACGAGCCGTCGTGGCAACCCAAGACCAGCTTTCTCGGCTTGGGACGAACCGAACGCTTAGGCACGCTGGACGTCGACTATGACGCCTCGACCACCATGTTGACCGTGCGACGCAGCGGTCGGCCCGTGGCACGCGGCCAGATCGGGACGTTGGTTGGACGCGGCTTGATTGAGCAGTTTCTGGCGGCTTACCTCAAGGATGACTTTCCGGGCGTGCCGCGCTTGGTCGAAGCGCCGGGGGTCATGTTCGGTGATACCCCGGAAAAATGGGTTTCCATCGTCAACGCCGCCAGCCTGCGGGATATTGAACGGGTGGTGAAAGAGCCGGTTAACCCGTTACGTTTCCGTCCGAATTTTGTGATCGATGGGGCCGCTCCGTGGGAGGAACACCAATGGCTCGATCGGACTTTGGTGGTGGGAGGTGCTCGCTTAACCGTCACCGCCGCAATCACGCGATGCAACGCCATCAATGTCGAGCCCGGCACCGGCTCCCAAACCCTTAACCTGCTGCTGGCCTTAACGCGGGGTTTTGGGCACCAGCAATGCGGCGTTTACGCTCGGGTTACGTCCGGCGGTGTGGCGGCCATTGGCGACGCCGTTGCGCTCGAATCCTAGCGAACCGCACCCCATGCCGGATATACCATCGAGCCTTGATGTTGACACTTATCAAGGCTGCCCTCAGACGCCGGGCGGGCGCATCCGCGCCCTTGGCTTCGCGCGCATGGGCGCGCGGGGCCGTCGTCACGGCCCGATACCGGCAGTGTGTCATCGTTATAGCTCGCCGGTATATACCATGGCCTTGGACGTTGACTCGTCCGCAGCGCCCTCAGACGCCGGGCGGGCGCATCCGCGCCCATGGCGCGAAGCCAAAGGCAAGCCGAAGGTGGCCTTGATGAGTCACCATCAAGGCTCAATGGCCAAGGCTCGATGGCATAGAGCAGGATCGGGGGCATAGAACGGGATCGGGCTGGACGCCCGCGATCCCGTCATGCCTCATTGGGCAGAGTTCCTCACCGCTCCTCAGGCATTCATGGACACCCGGCCTTCAACCACCGCCTCTTCATCGTCATCATCGTCATCCTGGCCATTGAGCTGAGGCCCCCCTTCATTGCGGCCATTGCGGCCCCGCTGTTGGTTGTTCTCGCCCGACGCCTCGTTGATCTGATTGATGATCCGAAAATAATGCTCGGCGTGCTGGAGATAGTTCTCGGCGGCGATGCGATCGCCGCTGGAAGCGGCATCACGGGCCAACGCCAGATATTTTTCGTGAACCTGGAAGGCGTTGCCGCGAATCCGGACATCCGGGCCGTTGCTGTCGAAGGTCTGGTGGCGCAGCGGCACATTCTGCCGACGGCCATTACCCCGGCTGCGAGAGCGTCTGGTGTTTGGTCCCTGTCTCATTCGGCCTCAGCGGAGCCCCGTGTTGGAGGGTCGAAGTTCGGTTGGTCAGGTCACGACGCCATTTGCTTGGCATCTCTCGGAATCTACCCGGTACCCACAGCCCCATGACAAAGCTGCGGCCCCCGTCTTAGAGCCCAGGAAATCCGTGCTCTTGAGCCATGACAACCTTGAGCCACGACAACCGGGGAGACGCGAACGCGCCCGCCCATCCCTTTGCCTTCCATGGCCTGGAATGGCCCGATGGCGTCCGACGGCATCCGTTCCACCTGACGTTGGGCGGATCCTGATCGCGACCGGCTGTCGGTGTGGACCCTAATCGTGAAGGCGCGCGGTTCCAACCAAATTTTTGCCGTGATTCCAATTTTCATCCGATCGAGCGCCGGGCGGAACGTGCCAGGACGCAGCGCTCAATGCCGCCGAGGTCGGTGCGGGTTCCAAGACACTGAAGTCCGGCGGCAACAAACAACGCGGCGACTTGACGGGCTTGGCCGAATCCCACCTCAAACACCACGACTCCGTTGGGAGTCAGGAGATCGGGAAGCTGCGGCGCCAAGCGGCGATAGGCGTCCAACCCATCGGTGCCGCCAGCCAAAGCCGCCAACGGGTCGAACCGGGTCACCTCGGGTTCCAAACCTGGAATATCTCCGTCAGGAATATAGGGCGGATTGGCCAGAATTACGTCAAATCGGGGGGAGGCGATCCCTTCGACCAAACCAGAGCGCCAATCCGGCTGTGTCCAATCTCGTTGGACAAAACGGGCGCGGTCGGTCAGGCCCAACGGGGCCGCATTGGCGGCGGCGGCGGCTACGGCGCCGGAGCTGGCGTCGATCCCAAGACCCCAGGCTTGGGGTCGTTCACTCAGCACCGCCAACAGCAAACACCCGCTGCCGGTCCCCAAATCCAGAATCGCCAGGGGGGCATCAACCGGGGTCAGGGCTAAGGCCGCTTCCACCACGGTTTCGGAATCGGGACGCGGATCGAGGGTTTCTGGGGCCAGGGTGAAATCAAGACTCCAGAATTCGCGCCGCCCCAGAATGCGCGAGACGGGCTCGCGGGCCAGCCGCCGTACCACCAGGGCCTCCAGACGAAGCCCGGCCTCCGCTGGAACCGGCTGATCGGCTTGCGTCAACAGATGATCGCGGCTCAGGTTCAGGGCGTGCCCCATCAGAATCCGCGCGTCAAGGGCCGGTTGGTCAAGCCTCGCTGCCGCCAGTCGAGCGGCGATCTGCCGTCGCACCGCTCCGATGGTCAATGCGGGTTGATCCTGCCGGCAGTCTTGTTCGGAAGCGGGGTCGGATGTATGGTCGGCGCGCACTATTGCCTCCTTCATGCCTTGGGGACCCTTTCCCATGTCGATTCTCGCTTCCCGTCTTGCGCGCATCAAACCCTCGCCGACCATCGCCGTCACTCAAAAAGCCCGCGAATTAAAGGCGGCTGGTCGGGACGTTCTCAGCCTCGGCGCCGGCGAACCTGATTTCGACACCCCTGACACCATCAAAGAGGCGGCGATTGCCGCCATCCGGGCCGGCGATACCAAATATACCCCGGTGGACGGGACGCCGGCGCTGAAGAAGGCCATCGCCGCGAAGTTTCTTCGCGAAAATGGCCTGACCTACAGCCCCGAGCAGATCAATGTCGGGGTCGGCGGCAAGCAGGTTTTGTACAACGCTTTGGTCGCGACCCTCAATCCCGGCGACGAAGTGATCATTCCTGCGCCGTACTGGGTGTCCTACCCCGACATGGTGGAATTGGCCGAAGGAACCCCGGTTCCGGTGAGCTGTCCGCCAGAAAAAGGATTCAAGCTTCAGCCAGCGGATCTGGAAGCAGCGATCACGCCCAAGACCAAGTGGCTGATTCTGAATTCGCCTAGCAACCCCAGCGGTGCCGCCTATACCCGAGACGAACTCAAGGCCCTGACCGACGTGCTGCTGCGTCATCCCCATGTCTGGGTGATGACCGACGACATGTATGAACATTTGGTCTATGACGGTTTTGTCTTCACCACGCCGGCTCAGGTCGAGCCGGGGCTTTACGACCGCACCCTGACCGTGAACGGCGTTTCCAAAGCCTACGCCATGACCGGCTGGCGAATCGGTTATGCGGGCGGCCCGAAAGAGCTGATCAAGGCGATGGCCATGGTTCAGAGCCAGAGCACCAGCAATCCGACCTCCATCAGCCAGGCGGCGGCGGTCGAGGCGCTCAATGGTCCTCAGGACTTCATCAAGGAGCGGGCGGAGGTCTTCCGAGCCCGCCGGGATCTGGTGGTGGCCATGTTGAACGAAGCCGAAGGCATCCATTGTCACAAGCCGGAAGGGGCGTTCTACGTCTATCCGTCCTGCGCCGGGACCATTGGCAAGACCACGCCCGATGGCAAGACGATCAACACCGATGACGACTTTGTAACGTTTCTGCTTGAAACCGAAGGCGTTGCGGTGGTGCAGGGATCTGCGTTTGGGACGGCACCGTTCTTCCGCATCTCTTACGCCACCTCCACCGAGGTTCTGACCGAGGCTTGTCTGCGGATTCAACGGTTCTGCGCATCCTTGCGGTAAGCCGGATCGCCGATTCTCCAGGCTCCCCGCCTCAACCTGTCATTGAGGTTGGGGGCCTGGAACAGGGCAAAGATTTTGGTCGACAGACGGCGGGCAGAAGATCACCCTAGGGGTCTGAATTCGCGGACAATATGGCCGGAAAACGTCGGGGCGACGGGGACATTCCACCGCACGGACGGGATCCGGACCCACCGGGAAGGACCCTCGCCAATGCCCCAATCCAATCGAAAATCCGCCCCCCGTTGCGCTGCCCTGGTTGGTCCCTATCTCAGCGGCAAGACCTCGCTGCTGGAGAGTTTATTGTTTGCTGCCGGGGCTATTTCGCGCAAAGGCAGTGTTCGCGACGGCAACACCTTAGGCGATAGCGCGACCGAGGCAAAGGCCCGGCAAATGAGTGTCGAGGTCGGCTTGGCGAGTGCCGAGTATTTAGGCGAACGCTGGTCTTTTCTCGATTGTCCAGGCTCGGTTGAGCTGATCGCAGAAAGTAAGGCGGCGCTGATGGTCGCCGATCTAGCGGTTGTGGTGGTGGAACCGCTGCCGGATAAGGCGCCGTTGCTGGCGCCGCTGTTCAAATTCCTGGACGACCAAGCCATTCCCCATCTTTTGTTTATCAATAAGATCGATCTTTTGACCAGCGGTCATGAGGCCCGGATTAGCGAAGTGCTGGAAGCGTTCCAGGCGGTGTCGGCTCGACCGCTGGTTTTGCGCCAGGTTCCGATCCGCGATGGCGATGTTGTCACCGGGCATGTGGATTTGGTGAGCGAGCGCGCCTATCGCTTTAATCCCCATGCGCCTTCGGATCTGGTGCCGATTCCCGATACGGTACGGGACCGCGAACAGGGAGCCCGCCAAGAGTTGCTGGAAGCCCTATCTGATTTCGATGATCGTTTGCTGGAGCAGCTTCTGGAAGACGTCGCGCCCGAAAAAGAAGAGGTTTACCGGCTTCTGACTCGGGAATTGGCGTCGGATCAAATCGTGCCGGTGCTGGTGGGGTCAGCCGAAAACGATAACGGCGTTGTTCGGTTGCTGAAGCTTTTGCGCCACGAGGGACCGGAGGTCAGGAGCACCGCTGCTCGGTTGGGGGTCGATCCCGAAGGCATCGCTACGGTTCAGGTGTTTAAAACCTATTTGGCGGCCCATGCTGGCAAGCTGGGATTTTCCCGCGTCTGGCATGGAACCGTCACCGATGGCATGACGTTGGGCGGAGAGCGGGTTAGCGGCCTTTATCGTATGATGGGGGCGGATCAGCGGAAGCTGACTGAGGCGGTGGCTGGTGAGGTGGTGGCCTTGGGTCGATTGGATCGGGCGGCCACCGGCGATGTTCTGTCCGATCGATCGGCGCCCAAACGCTCGCCGCTATGGCCGCCACTGCCGCCGCCGGTCTACGGTTTGGCCATCGTTGCGGAAAACCGTAACGACGAAGTGAAACTCTCTGGAGCCATCCAGAAACTGACTGAAGAAGACCCAACCTTGCTGTTAGAGCAAAGCACCGAGACCGGCGAGCTGGTGCTGTGGGGGCAAGGTGATATTCACCTTCAGATTGCGATTGATCGTTTACGCAATCGCCATAATATCTCGGTTAAATTCCACCCGCCCCAAGTGCCCTATAAGGAAACCATTCGTAAGGCGGTCTCTCACCATGCCCGGTTCAAACGTCAAACCGGCGGCCATGGCCAGTTTGCCGACATCCATGTGGATGTGAAGCCGCTGCCTCGAGGCGAGGGGTTTGTTTTTACCGAAAGCGTGGTCGGCGGCACGGTGCCCCGTCAGTATATTCCAGCAGTGGAGCAGGGAATCCGTGACTCTCTGCCTCGTGGTCCCTTGGGGTTCCCGCTGGTCGATCTGGCTGTGAATTTATCCAGCGGTCAGTTTCATGCGGTAGACAGCTCGGAAATGGCTTTCAAGACCGTGGCCCGGATTGCCATGACCGAGGCGCTCCCCCAGTGCGAGCCGGTGCTGTTGGAGCCGATTCTCACTGTCACCATCGCCGTGCCGAACGAGTTCACCAGCCGGATTCAGCGGATTGTTTCGGGGCGGCGCGGTCAGATTTCCGGTTTTGACGCCAAGCCCGATTTCAAAGGGTGGGACGAGGTTCAGTGCACCATTCCCCAGGCGGAAATCCATGATCTGATCGTGGAATTGCGCTCGCTGACTGTTGGTGTTGGAACCTTTACCTACCGCTTTGATCGACTGGCCGAAGTGACTGGCCGTCTTGCTGACAAGGCCATCGAGCAGCGCAAAGCGGCCCTGGACAGTAATGGGCGCTGACAAGGGGGCGTTGCTGGCATTGGGCCGCGACTGCGGCCCTGTGCGCCCATGCACGCGAAGCCCAGGGCGCACCCGCGCCCGCTCGGTGTCTGAGGGCCGCTTTGATGGGACAACCCCAGGACTCGATGATCGGGCAAGCGGTTCGCGTTTTCAGGAGGGCCCATCTTGATGATCTGGGTCACCCCGATTCCCTATGACGATCCGGTCCTGTTGTTTACGCCTTTTGCCTCGGACCCGGTGGCGGCGCTTCTCGATGGGCCGGGCGCTGAAGATCAATCTCAAGACGAGGCCGCCCAGGGTGTTACCGTTCTGGCTGTCGACCCGTTTCGGGTGATCGTAGCCGGAACCGAGGGCGTCACGGTGGATGGTGTCCTGGTGGATGGTGATCCGTTTTCCATCCTGGAGCAGGAACTGGCGCGTTTCCGTTTGCCGCCGGTGCCGCCCTCCCTGTCGATTCCCCTTCCAATCCGTTTTCGAACCGGCGCCGTTGGCTTCTTTGGCTATGAACTGGGGCGTCATTTGGAGCGCCTGCCGGTTCCTCTTATCGACGGGTTGGGCATACCCGAGATGGTGGTTGGTCTCTATGACGTGATCGCGGTCTTTGACCATCAAACTCGCCAAGCCTGGGTGGTCGCCAGCGGCTTTCCTGAAACCGAGGCCTCCACCCGTGCCGCGCGTGCCGAAGCCCGCACCGCAGTCCTCATCGAACGTTTGATACCGGCGAGCCCTGATACTGACACATCGCCGGTATCGGGCCGCGACGGCGGCCCCGCGCGCCCATGCGCGCGAAGCCAAGGGCGCGGATGCGCCCGCCCGGCGTCTGAGGGCAGCCTTGATGTTGCCTCATCAAGCCTGCCCTTAGACGCCGCTCCGCCGGATCCACGTCCCAAGACGATCTGGCACCCAGACATGGACGCCGCCGCTTATCAAAATCAGGTGGCACGGATCATCGAGTACATCCGGGCCGGTGATGTTTTTCAGGCGAATTTCACCCAAAGATTCCACACGGATCACCCGGCCGGACTGACGGCGTTTGCGCTTTACCGGCAGGTGCGGGCCCGCTGCCCCGCGCCCTTTTCAGCCTTTCTGGCATGTGGCCAAGGGGTCCACTTGGCCAGCGCCTCTCCTGAGCGGTTTGTGGCTCTGGACGGTGACGGGCGGGTTCAGACCTGTCCGATCAAAGGCACCCGCCCACGGGGGGCGACCTCGGACGAAGACCAGCGTTTGCGGCAGGCCCTGGTGGCCAGCGCCAAGGACCGGGCAGAGAATTTGATGATCTGCGACCTCTTGCGTAATGATCTGGGGCGGGTTTGCTGTTTGGGCAGCATCCGGGTTCCCCAACTCGCCGTGGCGCGCCGCTTTGCTTCGGTCCATCATCTGGTCTCGGTGGTCGAAGGGCAGCTTTTGCCCGGCGTCGGCCCCATCGACCTGTTGCGCGCCACTTTTCCCGGCGGTTCGATCACCGGAGCCCCTAAGATTCGCGCCATGGAAATCATCCATGAGCTGGAAGTCGCCCGACGCGGCCCCTATTGCGGGGCGATTGCCTGGATCGGCTTTGACGGTGCCATGGACAGCAGCATCATCATTCGGACTCTGGTCATGGCCGGTGATCGCGTGGTTGCCCAGGCCGGCGGCGGTATCGTTGCCGACTCCGATCCTGTGGCGGAATATCAGGAGATGCTGACCAAAATCTCTCCCCTATTAGCCCTTTTGGGACGGCGGCCCGATGAAGTCGACGATGAAAATTTGGCATAATGGACACCTGATTCCAGTCGAACAGGTGGTGATCGACCCAAGCGATCGGGGATTCGCATTGGGAGATGGGCTTTTTGAAACCTTATATTGCCGAGACGGGGTGCCTGTGCATCTGGATGCTCATTTGGCGCGATTGACCGAGGGGATGAAAATACTCAGCCTGCCTTTGGCCTGGTCTCCGGCGCGACTCGCGGAAGCTCTGACGGCCACATTGGCCGTTAATGGGCTGAAGGAGGGGGTGTTGCGTCTCATCGTGACTCGCGGTCCTGGCCCTCGGGGGCTGCCGCCACCATTGCACCCAACCCCGACGATTCTGATCTCTGCGGCTCCCGTGCCGCCTCGGCCAGAATCGGCTCGGGTGATCATCGCGACCGTCACCCGACGCAACGAAGGTTCGCCCTTATCCCGGATTAAGTCATTGAATTATCTTGATAATATCCTGGCCAGGATTGAAGCCGAGCAGGCTGGCGTCGACGATGCGCTCCTGCGTAACAATCGCGATATGATTGTAGAAAGCACAGTTTCAAACCTCTTTGCCGTGATTGATGATCTTTTGGTAACGCCGCCGATCGCAGATGGCGCGCTTCCAGGGGTGATCCGGGAGAGGGTGTGCTCTCTCAACGCCGTCGAGGAGCGTTCCTTGACGGTCGATGCCTTGAGCGAAGCTAGCGAAGTCTTTTTGACCAACAGCTTAGCTGTGCGCCCGGTGGTGGCCATCAATGGCCGGGCAGTGGGCGATGGTCTGCTAGGTCCGGTCACCCGGCGCTTGGTGGACAGCCGTTTGATTTCCGGCTGACGAGATTGCTTACTGGCCAAGGCTGGCAGGACGCTTGCCGCTGTAACAATCTCCGTGATATTGCAGCGCACCGAACGAACAGAGAGAGAAGCGGCCTTCCATGGATCTGCGCAACATCGCGATCATCGCCCATGTCGACCACGGCAAAACCACGCTGGTCGATACCTTGCTGCGCCAGAGCGGGGCCTTCCGCGAAAACCAGCAGGTGGCGGAACGCGCCATGGACTCCAACGATCTGGAACGTGAACGAGGCATCACGATTCTGGCCAAATGCACATCGTTGCTTTGGCACGATCTGCGAATCAACATCGTCGATACCCCAGGCCACGCCGACTTTGGCGGTGAGGTTGAGCGCATCCTGTCCATGGTTGATGGTGTGGTGGTGCTGGTGGACGCTGCCGAAGGGCCGTTGCCCCAAACCAAATTCGTGGTGAGTAAGGCGCTTAAGCTGGGCTTGCGCCCGATCGTGCTGATCAACAAGGTGGATCGGCCTGACGCTCGGCCCCACGAGGTTCATGACGAGGTGTTCGATCTGTTCGCCGCTTTGGACGCCACCGACGAGCAGTTGGATTTTCCGACTTTGTTTGCTTCGGGGCGGAATGGTTGGGCTGCGGACAGCCTGGATGCCCCGCGTGAAAGCATGGCGCCGCTGTTTGAACTGGTTCGCCACCATGTCCCGCCGCCCACCGTGGTTGCTGACGCGCCCTTCCGGATGCTGGCGACCACCCTGGAGGCCAATCCGTATCTCGGGCGCCTGTTGACCGGGCGGATCCAGTCAGGAACGATTCGTCCCAACATGTCGATCAAGGCGCTGTCCCATGACGGCCAAGTGTTGGAACAGGGCCGAATCAGCAAAGTGCTGGCGTTTCGGGGCTTGGACCGAGTCGGAGTCGATGAGGCCTCGGCGGGGGATATCGTTGCGATCGCCGGCATGGCTTGCGCCAACGTTGCCGATACCCTTTGTGATCCCAGCGTCACCGAACCATTGGCAGCCCAACCCATCGATCCGCCGACTCTGGCCATGACCTTTTTGGTCAACACCAGCCCTTATGCCGGACGCGAGGGCGATAAAGTCACCAGTCGTGTTATCCGCGACCGCCTGTTCCGGGAAGCTGAAGGCAATGTCGCGATCCGTGTCACCGCCACCGAAGACGCCGATGCGTTCGAAGTGGCCGGGCGCGGCGAGCTACAATTGGGCATCCTGATCGAAACCATGCGCCGGGAAGGGTTCGAGTTGGCCATTAGCCGCCCGCGTGTGCTGTTCAAGACCGATCCTGCCACCGGCCAGCGTTTGGAGCCCATCGAAGAGGTGGTGGTCGATGTTGACGAGGAATATTCGGGCGCGGTGGTCAATAAAATGTCCGAGCGCAAGGCTGAACTGACCGAAATGCGGCCATCGGGTGGCGGCAAGGTTCGGTTGTGCTTTCTGGCACCGTCACGGGGACTGATCGGGTATCACAGCGAGTTTCTGACCGATACACGCGGCACCGGCATCATGAACCGGCTGTATCACGGCTATGCGCCCTTTAAGGGCGTGATTGCGGCTCGCCGCACCGGGGCTTTGATCTCCAACGGCGACGGCGTGGCGGTCGCCTACGCTTTGTGGAATCTGGAAGATCGCGGCCCGATGCTGATCGATCCTGGCGTTCCGGTCTATCAAGGCATGATCATCGGCGAGCACACCCGAGGCAATGACCTGGAAGTCAATGTCCTCAAGGGCAAACAGTTGACCAACATTCGGACCACCAGCAAAGACGAAGCGGTTCGTCTGACGCCTCCGATCCAAATGACTTTGGAGAAGGCGTTGGCCTACATTGCCGACGACGAGTTGGTGGAAGTGACGCCGAAAAGCATCCGGCTGCGTAAGCGTCTGCTCGATCCGAACGAGCGCAAGCGCCAGTCACGGGCCGCCGAAGCCAGCTAAACGGGCTTTGTCGGTAAAAAAGGGAAGGGTCTTCCTTGGGAGCGCGGACACGATGCCCGCGTTCCCAAGGTATCAACATGGCCCCTTGGACAGACAAATCCTAATGCCGCTCCATCTTCGCTACTGCCAACACTCCGTTTAAGCCGCCAAAAGCGAAAGAGTTAGAGAGTGCCACCTGAATCGATTGATCGCGAGCGGTATTGGGCACGTAATCAAGATCGCATGCCGGGTCTGGCTCGCTGAGATTGATGGTGGGTGGTACTACCCCCCGGCGCAGAGCTTCCATGGTGGCGAGCAGTTCCAACGCTCCGGCGGCTCCAAGAGCGTGGCCGTGCATGGATTTTGATGACGACACCGCCAAGCGGCGGGCATGAAACCCGAACGCCTGATGAATCGCTTGGGTTTCGGTCGCGTCATTGGCCGCCGTGCCGGTGCCGTGGGCGTTGATGTACTGGACATCTTCGGGGTTGAGCCGGGCATCGGCCAAGGCCGCTGACATGGCCCGCGCGGCCCCGTTGACATCGGGTGTTGTGATATCACGGGCATCGGCGGTCATGCCGACGCCAATGATTTCAGCCAGAATCTCCGCCCCCCGAGCATGGGCGGACTCCAGACTTTCCAACACGAACACCGCTGCGCCTTCGCCCAACACCATGCCGTTACGGTTTTTGGAGAAGGGACGGCAACAGTCGGCGCTCATGACCCGCATGGCTTCCCAGCCCTTCATGGTCCCGACGGTTAATGTCGCTTCGGCCCCCCCGGTCACGGCGGCGTCAACTACGCCTCCGCGCACCAATTGGTATGCATGGCCAATGGCATGGGTTGCCGAAGCGCAGGCGCTAGCGATGGTGTAAGCAGGGCCGGTGAGCCCATGCTCCATCGTGATATGGCTGGTCGGGGCATTGGACATAAAGCGGGGGATGGTAAAGGGATGAACCCGCTGCCCATTTTCGCCGTAGAGCTTTCGATAGCTCTCATCGACGGTGTTCATGCCGCCGACCGCCGTCCCAATAATGGTGGCGGTGCGTTCGCCGATGCCATTAACAGTAAAATCAAGTCCCGATTGCGCCACGGCCTCACGCGAGGCAACCACGGCAAATTGCGACACTCGGTCGAGCATCGCGATTCGTTTGGTGTCGAAGTGGGCGGCGGGGTCGAATCCCCAAACCTCCCCGGCGATTTTCACCGTGAGCCGTTCGGTGGGAACATGGACCATCGTGCCGATTCCACAGCGTCCATTGGCCAGCGACGCCCAAACGGTTTCGGTTCCAATCCCGAGCGCGCAGACGACCCCCCGGCCCGTGATGACCACCCGCCTCAATTGTCGCCCGCCCGTTCGCGCAGCAGTGTTTCCACCGCCCGCACCACGTCGCTCACGGCCCCGAACTCCACCTTGGCATTATTGGCATTGAACGGAATCTGAATATCGAATTTCTCTTCAAGAGCGAAGATGATTTCGACGACATCCAGCGAACTGATATTCAGGTCCGCCAGCTTGGCCGTCTCGCTCAGATCAGCCACATCAAGATCAGCCTTGGCGGCGATGATTTCCAGGACGCCCTGCTTTACATCCGTCATGTTGTTCGTTCTCCCGCCGCCGCTCCAGATATCCAGATATTGTGTCGTTAGACCTTTTCCCGGCCCTGCTCAACAGTTTTCAACCGCGCCTTCAGTCCAGCCACCTCGGCGAACAGGCCTTTCAGCCGGCCAAGATGCACGAACTGATCAAAGGCTCGATCACGGGGTTGCGCGGGAATGCCCAAAACCACTGAGCGGGGCGCAACATCGGTGCCGACCGCCGATTTGGCGCCAACCACCACATCACTTCCGATCGTAACATGATCGCCGACGCCGACCTGACCCGCCAGCACAACGCGATCGCCGATTACGGCGCTGCCAGCGATGCCGACTTGGCCGCAGATCATACAGTTTTCACCGATGGTGACATTGTGGCCGACTTGAACCAGATTGTCGATTTTGGTGTTGCGACCGATCCGAGTGTCGCTGATGGTTCCGCGATCAATGGCGGAATTGGCGCCAATTTCCACGTCGTCCGCCACGATCACGGCGCCGAGCGAATGGATTCGGCGTAAAGCCCGATTGGTGGTGGTGGTTTCGACCCGACCCGTAGCTTTGGCAGCCTCGACGCTGCCGGGCTCGGGGGTGACGAAACTAAAGCCATCGGCGCCAAGACTGACGCCATGATGCAGAATCACCCGAGCCCCGATCTGGATTCGATCCCCGATTCGTACACCAGGATGGAACAGGCAATCGGCGCCGATCCGAACATCAGCCCCAATCGAACCATGGGAAAGAATGACCGCACGGTCGCCAATTTCGGCCCGAGGCCCGATCACCACAAAGGCGCCGATGGTGACAGCCTCGCCGAGCCGGGCGTCCGGAGCAATGACCGCCGTCGGGTGAATGCCAGAGTCACGATGAACCGGGCGTTCAAACAGCTCGGTCAGTCCCGCCAGAGCGTAGCGTGGACGCGCCACCGCAACATAGCCATCTAGCACGCCGTCGGGGCATTCGACGCCATCGGTCACCACGGCGGCCCGCGCTGGAGATCCGGCTAACAGTGCCACTAGCTTTCCATCCATGGCCAGGGCCAGATCGGTGGCGGAGGTGGCTTCAGCCGGATGAACGGCGCGCAAGACCTCTAGGGCCCCGTCGCCCACGAGGCGACCACCGAGGGCTTGGGCAATGTCTCTGAGTTTCATCGGAACCGGCGCCCGGAGTTGTGGGTTGGAACACAGCCCGACATCTAGCACGGAGAGCAGGCAGGTGACGAGAGGGACGAGAGCAGCGGTTCTCACTGCGGCTGAGTCGCATTTGCGGTTTGTGGGGTGCGACGCGTTGACTCGGGGCTGAGACAGGGCTTGCGTCAGGGAATCGGCTTGTGATTCGACGGTGGCATGAAAACGCTGGA
>Ga0302270_10000178_pt1 | contig 68243 bp, 54 predicted proteins | sample III_Bog_E2_3_FD_198773 | JGI IMG/M metagenome (GOLD analysis project Ga0302270, IMG submission 198773) | Peat permafrost microbial communities from Stordalen Mire near Abisko, Sweden - III_Bog_E2_3 | ecosystem: Environmental > Terrestrial > Soil > Wetlands > Peat | place: Sweden: Abisko... | reverse complement strand
GTGTCAGCCTGTGGAGAGGAAGGCTCTGGCGGTCGGCGCAAGCCGGCCACGAAACTAGCCTCAGTGAAGCAGAAATCCAGCGTCAAACCTACCTATGCGTAGGTTTGAGCAAGTCTGGAAGAACGGCGATAGCCGACGATCAGCTCAATCGTTCGTCAAAGCGCAGGAGTCGTCCGGCGTTGGCCATCACCGCCAGCGTGCCGATGTTGTGCAGGATGGCCGCCGCCAGAGCGCCCGCCGCTCCGAACCAACCGCTGGCGGCAATCAGCACCACGAGGCTGGTCCAACCCAGGCCCAAGGCGACATTGACCGCAATGGTGTGTCGGCAGCGTCGGGCCAACCGGATACAGGTTCCCAAGCGGCGCAGGTCGCTGGTCATCAACACCAGATCCGCCGAGGCCAGGGCAACATCGGTGCCGTTAACCCCCATGGCGACCCCGACCGCACCGGCCTTGAGTGCCAGGGAATCGTTGACCCCATCGCCCACCACCAAGGGGCGCCAGCCGCTTTTGACCTGATCCAAAACCCGCTCGAGTTTCTGTTCGGGCAGGACTTCGCCCTCGACCTCTGAAATGCCGATGGTTCTGGCGACGGCTTCGGCAACCCGATGGCGGTCGCCAGAAAGCAGCAGTTGCCGGGTCAGGCCCAGGTCGCGGAGGTCGGCCAGAGCCTCACGGGCTTCAACACGGGAGCGGTCCCCAAACAACAGCCAACCCAGTAGCCTCCCCTCGCGGCCAACGCAGGCCGCCGGCCCGTCATGATCGGGCGGTTCCCCTGGATCAATCCCTTGGGCCCGCATGACTTCGGCGCGGCCAAAGACCACCCGCGCTCCCCGCTCGCGGGCAGTCAGGCCAAGGCCGCCAATCTCCACCACATCCGAAACCCGTGTGCGTTCGGCAATTGGAACGGCTGCCGCTGCGGCTCGACTGACCGGATGGCTGCTGGCGCCGCCGATCCCGGCCGCTAGCGCCAGCAGATCATCCACCTCGACGCCAGGGGCCGGGAGCACTTCAACGAGGCACAACTCGCCATGGGTCACAGTGCCGGTTTTATCGATGATCACCGAATCGACGCTGGCCAGTTCCTCCAGAAACGCCGAGCCTTTGATCAGAATGCCATGCCGCGCCGCCACCGCCAGCGCGGCGACGGCGGTGGCCGGAGCCGCCAAGACCAACGCGCATGGGCAGGCCGCCACCAGCACCGCCATCATCACCGTCACTTGGTGGCTGGCGAACCAGGCACAGGCTGCCAATGCCAGCACCAAAACCAAATAACGCCCGGCGTAACGCTCCAGCAATCGAGTCACGGGCGGTTTGGCGCGCTCGGCATCGCGCATCAACGCCACCACCTTCCCCAAGACGGTCTGGGGACCGATGCGGCTAACCTCGACCGCCAGCAACCCCCAGCAATTGGTGGTTCCGGCCAGGACCGGATCGCCTGCGTGGACATCCACCGGCAGGGACTCGCCCGTGACCGAACTGGTATCGAGGCTTGAGGTTCCAGTCAGAACCACCCCATCGGCAGGAACCCGATCTCCAGCGCGCAGCTCGACCCGATCACCGGGACGCAGCAAGGATGCCTCGATCTCGGAGACGCTGCCGTCGGCTTCTAACCGGCGGGCGCGGCTATGCGTCAGTCGCGCCAAGGCCGCGATGGCCTCCCGCGAGCCCAGAAGACTCCGCTCCTCGAGGATATGGCCAACGGTCATCACCAGCGGCAGCAACGCGGCGGTGGTGAGATCTCCCACAGCCCAAGCGGCGATCACCGCCATCGAAACCAATTGGTCGGTCAGGCCGCACAGGCTGGGACGACCCAGGGCCAGCCATGCTCCCATCAGTACCGGCGGCGCCACCAGTAGTGCCGCGAGCCCGGCGATCAATCGAGCGATCTCGGCCTGTTCCGGCACCAGCAGGGTCATGCCGAAAGATAGCAGCAGCAGCCCAGCGGCCAGCAAGGCCAAGGTCAGGCGAGCCGCCAATACCCGCCGTTCGTTAGAGCCCAGCGGTGCCGCAGAGGGATCGACCGGGGGGTGGATGTCTGTGTCTGGGGTCAGGGTCATGGCGGCGCCCCAGGGAGAATCAATTTGGGGATCATACCCGGCTCCACGGTGGTGACGCTGCCGGCTTGTTCCAAAATCGGGCCGATCCGCTCTCGAAAGACCCGCCCCAGCACTGAAAGGCGAGGGAGTTCGTCGGCATGGGCGGCCAGGGTCAGAAGCTCGGCGGTTCGGGCGCGGGCATTGGCGACCTGTTCGGCGGCGGCGCCTTCGGCCTGTCGTAACAGGTGAATCCTCAAGCGGTCGGCTGCCTGACGGATGGTTGCGGCGTTGGTTCGCGCTTCGGCGATGGCCTGTTCCGACCGCTGGGCCGCCGACAACACATCTTGATAAACAGGAGCCAATACCGCCGGCAGGGCTGCCGCGATGTCAACGCGGGCAATTCGGACCCCTAAGCTGGCGCCGCTATCGTCCAGGGCCCGCAGCCGTTGGTTGATCATGGCGACGATAGCCCCACGCAAGGCTTCGCGGCGATTGGCAGCGGTGGCGCTGGCGAGGGCTTCGGGACGCGCCACCATCACGCCGTCCAGATCCCGCCCGGCGGCGATGGCGGCGATGCTGGTGGCGGCTAGCCGATCCAGGGCCGGGGCCAGCCGGTCCCGAGCCAGGAGGTAGTCCGATGCCGAAGTGACTGTGTAGAACAGTGTGGCTTCCAGTCGGACCAGCCCGGCATCGCCGGTCAGGGCAAAGGCAGCGTTGCGGCGCGGGTCGAGAACCGCAGCCATATCGGGCGCCTCGTCATGGCCAAAGCGCGGTAACGGCAAGGCAATCAGTTGATCCGGGCCGGGGATGATCTCGATATGCGAAATGGGCGCTGGCCAAGTGACCAGCGGGCCGGGGCCGTGTTCAGCCACCACCGCGCCAAAGCGCAGAACCACCGCTTGGGTTCCCGGCTCCACCTGCCGGATGCCCGAAGCCAGCCAAGCCGTGGCCAGCCCCGTCATCACCAGGAAAATGGCGAGGAAAGCCAGATCAATGGCCTGAACCCAGGCGGTTTTGAGCGCCTCGTCGGCTTTGGCGGGCCGGGCGGCCTCCGGTGCCGCCTGGGTCACGGTTTGGCTCCTGCGGCGGGAGTGGTCGAAGCGGAGGGCGTTACAGGTTTGCTTGATGGAGCGACGCCATCGGACAAGGCCAGGAACGGCGCGGCATCGGTGCGCAAAATCAGGTGGGTGTTGCCACGGATGACCTTTTCCAGCGTGTCGAGGGATCGCAACAGGGTGTAGAGATCGGGATCGGCCCGGTAGGCTTCGCCGATGATCCGCGCCGCTTCCAGCCGCGACCGGGCTTCGATTTCGGCGGCTTCCTGTTGGGTTTTGGCCTGGAGAATCTGCGCGTCACGCTGGGCGTTAGAGGTGATTTCCGCCGCTTGACGCCGTCCTTCGGCCATCCGTTCCTCCGCCACTGTTTCCCGCTCGGCCCGCAGCCGATCCACTGTGGCGGTCATGGTTTCGGTGGGGAGAGTCAACCGCTCTAACCCGACCTGACGGATGCTGACACCATAGGTCTTGAGCGCCTGATCGGTCAGTCGTTCGCGGAGTCGGGCCTCATAACCGTCGAGTTGCAGTCGCGATGGGTCGGTGTTCAGGAGACTGGCTAGCTCGAAGGTGCCCGCCGTGACTTCTAGGGACGAGCCGAGAAAGGTTCGAAGCTGCCGGGCCGCATCATCCGGCTGGTTGCGCACGCTTTGTAGGAAACGGCGAATGGCGGTTGGTTCGGCAGGAACCTGCCAGGCCACATAAGCCTGCATTAAAACCCGCAGGCCGTCTGCCGTGCCGACATCCAACAAGCCGCTTGATGTGGTGTGCAGCCGCAAGTCGACCTCGACCACAGCTTCAATGGGGGCGGGCAACTTCCAATGCAGCCCAGGAGTGGTGTAGATCCGCACCGGATCCCCAAAGCGCGTCACCACCACCGCGCTGCCAGCGCTGACCATCACCGCCGCCGAGGCCAATCCGGCGGCAGCCAATAGCAGCAGCGCCAAGGTGAACCGCACCAGCACGCCCCCCCAGCTCAAGCGAGCCGCCGAGGCGCCGTCGTGGGCAGGACCGTGATGGTGGCAGTGGTCATGGCTGGAGCCGTCGTGAGTCCCCGTCATCACATTATCCTTTTCGAGAACCCCGTGGGATCATGGCCCGTCTTCCGGGTTAACTGAGTTTGGCGGATTGGTTGACCCCGGTGCTTCGGGCGCGTCGGAGGCGGGCGACGAAGACGAGGGGGTTTCGCCAACCGGAATGTCGGCGTCGGCAGCATCCGATGCGGCGGCGCTGTTGGCGGAGGCGGGCCTGAAATCAAGTGTGGTTCCACTTTGAAGCGCGATCCGGCGATCCAGAATCGTCAGGGTGCCGCCGGCTAGACTCCGTTCCAAGCTGTGCAGCCGTCGATCCAGACCGAGACCGTCGCCCGCATCATGTTGAGCCTGAACCTCCGTCAGAAACCGGATGCGCTCGATGGCGGCGTTGGCGCGCATTTCCTGGGCATGGGCGGCGGCGAGATTCAGGGTCATGGCGGCCTTTTCTCGCGCTTCGCCAGTCAGAGTGACGGCGGCTCGGCGTTCTTTGGCCAGCTCCGCTGCGGCGCGAATCTCGGCAGCTTGGACCCCGTGATAAGCGCCAGCAGCACCGGGCGGCGGATGAATGGCGTCGATCAGGACGCCCAGCAGCTCAAGACCGCTGTTGGCTTGATCAAGGTCATGTTGAAGCGCAACGGCCATGTCCTGTTGCAGCCTCCGGGTGTCTTCGCGCAACAGAGCCGGCAGCGTTCGGGTGGACAAGGTTCGGACCAGCCAAGCCCCAGCGTAGGCGCGAATCAGGGCCTCGGGATCCGAGAGGCTGGCACGGGCGGCAATGGCCGCCTGGTCAGTCATGCCGATGCGGTAAAGCAGACGCAAATCCAGGTCGACCAGTTCGAAGGCGTCCTCTCCGTTCTCGCTCGCGACTCCTGGAACCAGATAGGACACTTCGGACGGATGAGCCTCGATCCATAGCCGGTTGGCTTCGGCAGGGGCCGGCCCGTCGGCGGTCTCCCGAATCGGCGGGGTTTTGGCTGTCTCGCCGGGGGTGGGTAGGGTGACGGTCATTTCATGGACGGTGCCGTATTCGGTGGGGCGGACGATACCCAACGGCCAGGGCCAATGAATCGACAGGCCGGGGCCGAACACGGCCACCGGAGCGCCGAACTGTTCATAAATTCCGCGCTGGTCGGGGTGCAGCGCCGTCAGGGACGTTATGCCCCACGCCACCAGTCCCAAGACCAATGTCAATGGCAGCATGGCCCGCCGGATGAAACCAAGCGCCCAGCTTCGGGATAAGTCGACGCCGAAACGGTCGACCAAGCTGGCCCCCAAACGGCTAGGCCCCCGCCGGCATCCACCCAAAATCAGCGTCACCAGGGTACTGTTGGCGAGAGCCCGAACCTCTTGGGCGCGGGCGGGAGGGGCAAACAGACGGGCCAGGGCGCGCAGTAGGGCTTCCAGGGCAACGACGCCCACCAGTCCAGCCAGTCCCTCCACGCCTGCCGAAATCAGTCTTGAGTCACTGGAAAAACCGGCTCCCACGGCTCCTAACAGCAACCCACCGCCGATTAGCGCCGTTAACGGTAGCCGCAGCAGTCGGGCCAGGGCGGCCGCTTCGGGAAATTCGGGGCCGGCGGCGGCCAAATGACGCTCAAACACCAACAATGGGAACCCTAAGGCCGCCACCACGCCGGCCACCAATGGCGGTGACGCCAACACGGCTCCGAGTCCCGCGCCGCTGCTGTTTGAGGTCCAACAGACAAAGAAAGCGGCCACAATGGCCACTTCGGCCAACACGCCGGACAGGGCCGCCTGGGGCCAACCGCCGAACCAGGCCAATCGGGACGCCAACCGCTCGCCGCCGCTGCGGCCTTGAAGGATCAGAGTTGTCGTGGATAAACCAGCGGCTGCGATTAAAAAAGCCCCGGCCCACACCAAAACAACCTTGCTGGTGCCCGTGCCGATCCATCCCATCAAGGGCGGCAGAAAGCTAGACACGCCCAAGAGGCATGCTGTCACCAGCATGGCCAAAGCACCGATGCCAACCACTCGCCGCCACCGCTCGGCGCCGGCTTCCAAAGATTCGCCAGTTTCGGGGGGGACGTGTCGTGAAGGGGGGGACACGATCATGGGTGATCCCGAACGAAAAGGGCTTTTCGATGACCAAGGCGCGATGCTTTTTGGCCGTGTCTTGGTCACGAACAGCGTTATGCTCTCATCTGTACCGTAATCGGGGCCCCGTTTGGTATCCCTATTCTCGCAATTTGGCGATCCATCCCGAAGGCGGTTTCACCGTTCCCCGCGATGGCTCTGATATAAGGCGCAGGGGCGTTGCGTGGGGCCGAAGCGGTGATTACGATGCCGGGATCTGTCGTCCTGTTTTGACCTTGCCGGTTCGGCCCGCTACGGGAGTCTCATTGATGAATCTGAAAGATCATATTCGCCATGTTCCGGATTTCCCCAAGCCAGGGATCCTGTTCTATGACATCTGCCCCCTTTTGGCGCACACTGGAGCGTGGCGGGAGGCGGTGCGGCAATTGGCTGACACCTTGGGCGAACACAAACCCGACCTGTTGGTGGGGATCGAGTCACGGGGCTTTTTGGTGGCGGCTCCCTTAGCCTTGGCCTTGGGTTGCGGTTTCGTGATGGTCCGCAAGCGCGGTAAATTGCCAGGGGCGACCATCGGTCATACCTATGATCTAGAGTACGGCTCCGATACCATCGAAATCCAGGCCGATGCTGTCAAACCCGGACAGCGTGTCGTGGTGTTGGATGACCTGCTGGCGACTGGTGGCACGCTGAACGCGGCGGTTAAGCTGTTGCGCGATGTCGGCGCCGATGTTCGGGCCATCGGTGTGCTGATCGAGCTGACCTTCCTGAATGGCCGCGAACGGTTGGATGTTCCTTGCGTCTCTTTGATGAGTTACGACGAGTGATACCATCGAGCCTTGATGGTGACTCATCAAGGCTGCCCTCAGACGCCGGGCCGCCGTCGCGGCCCGATACCGGCAGTGTGTCATCGTTATAGCTCGCCGGTATGACGCCGGCGTCCGAGCAACCGTCTTGAGGCGGAAGACGTGATAAATTGGGTAAAAAAAGGCGGTGACTGGTGATAAGGGGTCTTCGCGGGCCTGTGTCCGTTATGCCTGAGATTGCAGAAGCCTTGGCGGATCGTCGTCCGGTGGTGGCTCTGGAGTCCACGATTATCGCTCATGGACTGCCCCGGTCGGTGGCAGCGGAAACCGCGCGGGCAGTGGAAGCGGCGGTTCGGGTCGGGGGAGCCGTTCCCGCCACCATTGCGGTGCTGGATGGGCGGATTCGAATCGGGCTGTCCGATGATGATCTGGCCCGGCTCGTGGTTGATCCGCCGGTTCCCAAGCTCAGTCGGCGTGATTTGCCGGTGGCGTTGGCCATTGGCGGCGATGGAGCGACCACCGTCGCCGCGACCATGATTTGCGCGGCCTTGGCTGGCATTCGGGTCTTTGCGACCGGCGGTCTTGGTGGCGTCCATCGAGGGGCCGAACACAGCTTCGATATTTCCCCAGACCTGGAGGAATTGGCGCGTACTGGCGTGGCTGTGGTTTGCTCCGGTGCCAAGTCGATTCTCGACCTGCCGAAAACCCTCGAATATCTCGAAACGCGGGGCGTGCCGGTGCTGGGTCTCGGCACAGCCATTTTTCCGGCCTTTCTGGTTCAGGACAGCGGACTTCCCGTCTCTCATCTCTGCCCCGATGCCGAAGCGGTCGCACGGGTGCTGCGGATGCGCTGGATGTTGGACACGAACGGCGGTGTGGTGGTGGCCAACCCGATTCCAACAGCCGACGCCATCTCGGCGGATGAAATGGAGGCGCTGTTGGCTTCGGTTCTGGCCGAATTGGCCGACCAAGGCATCACCGGCCCGGCGGTCACGCCGTTTTTGTTGGCTCGGATGGCCGAACGTAGCCAAGGCCGGACGGTGGCGGCCAATCTGGCCTTGATCAAGGCCAACGCGGCTGCGGCTGCAACCATTGCAGTTGCCTACAGCCGGCGGCCCTTGGAAGATCAAATCATCCGTCGTCAACCGCCCCTGCGTCTCAAACCGCTCCGGTCCTAGATACCATCGAGCCTTGATGGGGCCCTATCCAAGCTCGATGGTATAGCACCAGACCAGGGGGCTATTTTCGGGGGTCGCAGAGAGTCAAGGTCTCGGTTTCGGTCAGGCGGCCATTATGGGCGCTGTTGAGCCGGGTAAAGGTGGTGTTGGCCTGAATCAAGAAAGCGTCCAGGGTGACTTTGGACGTAAGCCCGGTATCAGCGGCCATAACCGGGTCTGGTTGGGACTCGGCTGAGTTCGGGCGTTCTCCGGTGGCGCCATGGTCTGAGCCGTTAGAGGATCGGTGGTGGTGGCCCTCTCCGCTATCCGCATTGTCAGAGGTTTGGGCATCGCTGTGGTGGCTATGACGAGGCGGCAGAGGTTGGCGGTAAGGGAGGCGGAATCGGTCGAGTTCTTCGGGCAGCAAATAGCCGTTGCCGTCGATATCCATCCGCCGGAACTGGGCCTGAGCATCGGCCAGAAAAGCCGCACTGGTGATGACGTGATCCGGGAGGGAGGCTAGACGGTCGAACCAATGGCCGAGAGCCTCACGACAGGTCGGTTTGCCCAGCGGCCCGCCGTTGAGGGGTTCGCCATTGGGGCTGTAGAGCAAAGTCACAGGTGGTGCGTTGGGGTCGGGCGCGGGGTCATCACCGCTGATCCAAGCGCATCCCGACAGGACGGCGGTCCATAAGACAGTCGCCATCATGGCGGTAGAAACTGAGGCCGAAGGCCGGTGCGAAACCGCTGGGTGGGTGCGACTCTGTTTCATGATCGCTCTTTTGTCAGGGGTGGCCCTTGATATCGGCCCATAGCCGGGCGCGAGCCGCTTCGGCTTCGGCGCTGATGGCCGTAACGGTGAAGAACTTGGTGCTGATCTCGGCAGGCGGGTAAACCGCCGGGTCGTCACGCACCGACGGGTCGAGCAAAGGCAGCGACTGGGGAACGGCGTTGGCGTAGTGGATGGTGTTACTGATGCCAGCCATCACCTCCGGCTGGAGAACATGGTTGATAAAGGCGTGGGCTCCAACGGGATTGGGGGCATCCGCTGGAATAGCCAGGATGTCGAACCAGACTTCGGCACCTTCTTTAGGAATGATATAGGATATCCGAGGCGTCCCGCCGCTGGTTCGTGCCCGCTCCCGAGCCTGGAGCGCGTCTCCGCTGTAAGCAAAAGCCAGACAGGCTTCGCCATGAGCCAGCATATCAATGGTTTGGTCGGCGACGAAGGCCTTAACGAAAGGCCGGATCGTTTTGAGCAGCGCCTTGGCCCGTTCCAGGTCTTCGGGCCTCTCGGAATTGGGATCGAGGCCGAGAACGTGCAGCACGGTAGGAAGCACGTCGATTTCGGAATCAAGGATGGTGATCCCACACGGAGCGAGTTTGGCAGCAATCTCCGGGTTGAACAGCAAATCCCAACTGTCCAGCGGCAGGTTTGGCACCAGCGTTTTGACTTTGTCCAGATTGATGCCGAGCCCGATGGTGCCCCACTGATAGATGACGCCATAGGTATTGCCGGGATCGGCGCCTGCCACCAGTCGCATCAAGGCGGGGTCTAAGGTTTGGAGATTCGGAATTTGGCTTTTGTCGAGCTTCTGCAAGGCCTGCGCCTGAATTAGACGCGATAAGGTTGGTTCGGCGGTGGGAACCACCACATCATACCCTGAATGTTCAATCAAAAGCTTTTGTTCCAGAGTTTCGAGACTATCGTAAACATCGTAAATAACATCGATTCCGGTCGCTTTTGTAAAAGATTCCAGGGTGTTGGCCCCGATATAGTCATTCCAATTGTAAATGGCGATCTTAGGCGCCTCCGCTGCTGCGGCAACGACGCTCGGCAGTCCGATGATTAGGCCGACGAAACTGGCGACAATCCGTTTGATCAAGGATCGAATCCTTCGGGTTCGACGCGAGCGATGGCCCTTGGGCAAGCCAATCGGCTATGAACGACATTTGCGGCCAGGATGGCGCAGATTGTCAACCGGCTAACCCGATCGCTGCGGCCGCAGCCCGAGGACCGGCGATGTTCGAGACGGCCGCAACGCGGCTCATTGGCGCTTGTCGAACCGGGGGCCGGTGGTTCACCATGCCTTGTCAGGCTGGGTTTCTGTGACCGGAGACTTGAGGTCGGTCAGCCCATCGGTGAAACAGGGGGATGTGATGGATAGAAGTCGCACGGATTATCAGCCGTTTAGCGTGGTGGTGATCGAAGACCAGGCGTTCGTGCGCAAGACGGTGGTGCAACTGTTGGGGCAGTTGGGATTCAGCCGAATCGGCGAAGCGGAGGAAGGTGAGGCGGGGTTGCGCGAATGTCAGCGCAGTAACCCGGACATCGTGGTTTGTGACGTTGAAATGAAACCAGTCAACGGAATGGATTTTCTGACACGCCTTCGTGCGAGCACCGAGATTCGAAACCCCCGGACTCCCGTTATTTTTCTAACCAAACACAGCGAATCGGATATTGTCAGGCAAGCCATGGCGCTTGGGGTCAACGCCTTCGTCGTCAAACCGCCCACGCTACCGGCTTTGCGTGAGCGGATTGACCGCTTTCTGTTCCCAGACTGACCGCCCGGCCCGTACTGATCTCCGGGCCGGGATCCTGCAGGATCAGGAGTGCGGCGCGCCGGGCCCCTGGCCACCCCCCGGCCCGCCCTTGGCGCCCGAGAACCGGCCTACGTTGCCAAGCATTTGCTCCAGAAAGCCGAGATCCTTGCCCGCCGTTGGCGTGGTGCGCGAGACAAAGTCGACCTCCTGCCCGGCGGACAGGTCGAGCTGCTCCAACTTGCGAAGCGTGCCGCTCTCGTCGAAATGGAATGCGACAACCTTCCGCTCGACCACTTCGGGCGCAAAGAATGCCACCTTTTCGGTACGCTGGCCGATATAATACCATGTGTTGGAGTCGAGCGTGCCGGTGGCGGTCGGCGTCCCCAGAGTGTTGGCGACATCGCTCTTGGTGCTGGCGCCTTCGTGGATTTCACCGAGGCGTTCAGGCTCGACGATATTGCCGTGGGTTGCCACGATGGGCGAGCAGCCCGCCGCAGCCGAAACCAGCAATCCGAGGGCGAACAATTTGACAGAGGCCGATCCGGTCATGACAGTCGACTATCGTGGTATGGTGTGGGCGGGACAGAAGCGCAGTGAACAATCGCACCGCCGGGTTTGCTCTGTCAACGTGTCGCTGGCGTGAAAATGATCTTGGGCTGGTTTCTTTTCGCTTTCGCACCGGCTGATCGGGCGACGATATTCGCGTTGTGCGTCCGGTTCCCCGGACGATCCGTGACCCAACAGGCCACAGGATCAAGTTGAAAAGGGGGCCGGTTGGTAATGGGGGCCAATGGGAATCAGGCCAATGGGAATTGGGACGGAGAGTCAGAGCATGGACACGGTGACACCGGAATTTTCGCGGGTGGTGCGCGAAGAGGCCATGGCTGGCGGTGAGGTGGTGCGCGAAATCGAGGCCAAGGCCGAGGAACGCCAAGCATTGGCGGTGCGCTTAAAGTTGGTTGCGATCAACCAGCTCAAGGCCACCGTTCGGCTGTGGCGATTGGACGGCAGCCGCAAGGTGCGGGTGCGGGGGCGACTTTGGGCCGACGTGGTACAAAGTTGTGTCGTGTCGTTGGAGCCAGTTCCAGCGCAAGTGGATGAAGAGTTTGGGGCGTTATTTGCACCGTTATCTCTGATTGAAGCTGAGAGGGCTGACGGGGTATTGGGAGATTTGGTGCTGGACCCCTTCGCTATTGACGAGGACTTGCCAGAGCCCATAGCCGAGGGGGGGATCGATATCGGCGAGTTGACCGCACAACATCTCTCGTTGGCCCTGGACCCTTATCCCCGACGGCCCGGCGTGGTGTTCGCTGGCTTTGACGACGACGGTGCTGAAGCCGAAGCTGAAGCCAAGAATGCCACCAATCCGTTCAGGGCCTTGGCGCGCTTGAAGGCGTCCGATCCGTCCTAAAGCTCTGGCCCGAAGCTCTGGCCCGAAGCTCTGGCCCGAAGCTCTGAGTGAACCCTGGATAGTGCTTGCCCTGCGACAACATTGATTGTATTGAAGGCACCGCGTGAAGGGCGGCCCTCATCGGGCCGCCCTTTCCACTCGGACGGTGCGTCGGGAATCGTGCTGAATCCCCCCGCCGAAATAAGTTTTCACCGCGTTGAGACCGAGCAAAGACCATGGCTGTTCCGAAGAAAAAGACCTCGAAATCCCGGCGCAACATGCGGCGGGCCCATCATGCGCTGATCGCCGAGTCGCACGCCGAGTGCCCGAAGTGCGGCGAGCTGAAGCGCCCCCATCACATTTGTTCGGCCTGCGGTTACTATGACGGCCGCGAAGTGGTGAAAACTGCCGCCGCGTAATGGCGTGGCGGATGGCGTTACCAACGGCAAAGGAGCCCGGCGGTGAGTGGACGTCTGACCATCGCGCTTGATGCTATGGGCGGCGACCATGCGCCCGATATGGTGGTTGCGGGTGCCGCGCTGGCTCGTGAGCGTCATCCGGGGGTTGATTATTTGCTGTTCGGTGACGAACAGCGAATTATCCCCTTGCTGGCCAAGCAGCCCGCATTGCGGGATGTGACAACGGTGTTGCACACGCCTAATGCCGTCACCAGTGACGCGAAGGCTGCGGCAGCATTGCGCGGCGGGCGCAATACCAGCATGCGTCTGGCTATCGATGCGGTGGCCGAGGGGCGGGCCGGAGTCGTGGTTTCAGCGGGCAATACCGGTGCGCTGATGGCTATGGCCAAGATGGTTCTCAAGACGTTACCGGGAATCGATCGACCTGCCATTGCTTCGTTTTTCCCGACTCAGCGCGGCGAGAGCGTGATGCTGGATCTCGGCGCCAATTTGGAATGCGACGCCGACAATCTGGTTCAATTTGCCGTGATGGGATCGGTGTTTGCCCGAACGGTTCTGGGGTTGGTGGAGCCGAGCGTTGGCTTGCTGAATGTCGGCTCCGAGGACCAAAAAGGCCACGAGGCGATTCGGGAGGCTGCTGCCCGGTTACGGGCGGTCAAGTTGCCCTTGCGTTTCCATGGCTTTGTCGAAGGCAACGACATTGCCGCCGGCAAGGTCGATGTGATCGTGACCGACGGCTTTACGGGCAATGTGGCGCTGAAAACTGCCGAGGGTACGGCCCGGCTGTACTCTGAGCTTCTCCGACGAACGTTCCAGGCGTCATTCCTGGCCCGGCTCGGCTACCTTCTGGCCCGACCGGCCTTCAATAAACTCAAGGCGCGCACCGATCCCAGGCGCTATAATGGCGCTATGTTCTTGGGTTTGCGGGGAGTCTGCGTCAAGAGCCACGGCGGAACCGACGAAATCGGCTTTGCTAACGCCATCGGCGTTGCATTCGATTTGGCAATACAAGGCTTCAACGAGCGGATTAAGGAAGAGATGCCGCGCCTTGGTGCGGCAGCGGTTCCCGACATCGAGGCGGCGGCGGTCTGAATGGTAGTACGATCCCTTATGATTGGCTGCGGCTCGTGTTTGCCGGGCCAGCCGGTCAGTAATCACGATCTGGCCCAGCGCGTCGATACTTCCGATGACTGGATCGTCCAGCGCACTGGTATTCGCAGCCGCCACATCGTCGGCGAAGGTGAAACCACCTCGGATCTGGCGGTCAAGGCGGCGCAGCAGGCCCTGGACCAGGCCGGGATTCCGGCGAGCCGGGTCGACCTGATCGTTCTGGCCACCACCACTCCCGATCACACCTTTCCAGCGACGGCGGTTAAGGTTCAGGCCCGGTTGGGAGTGACCTCCGGGTTTGCCTTTGACGTTCAGGCGGTTTGTTCGGGCTTCGTCTACGCGCTGGCGGTGGCGGATAACTTCGTTCGCTTGGGTCAGGCGCGCACGGCGCTGGTCATCGGCGCCGATACCTTTTCGCGGATTCTCGATTGGGAAGACCGTACCACTTGCGTGCTGTTCGGTGACGGCGCGGGCGCGGTGGTCCTGGAAGCCAGCGAAGGCGCCGGCACGGTGGCGGATCGCGGTGTGCTGTCGACCCATCTGCATTCCGATGGCCGCCATTACGAGGCGCTGTGGGTGGATGGCGGCCCGTCCGCGACTCAGACCACCGGGCATGTGCGGATGAACGGGCAAGAGGTGTTCCGGCATGCGGTTTCCCGTTTGAGCGAGACAGCAGCGGAAGCCCTAAAGGCCAATGAAATTGAGCCGGGTCAGCTTGACTGGCTGGTGCCCCACCAGGCCAATCTGCGCATTATCGAGGCCACGGCCCGCAAGCTGCATTTGCCGCTCGAGCGGGCTGTGATTTCAGTGGACCATCACGGCAACACGTCGGCAGCGTCGATTCCCTTGGCCTTGACCGAGGCGGTCGGCGATGGCCGGATCAAGCGGGGCGATTTGGTTTTGATGGAGGCGATGGGCGGCGGCTTCACCTGGGGGTCGGCCCTGGTGCGCTGGTAGCGGTGGGCCGGGCGTCTTTTCGTATCCCAGAACGTCAGAACGCTTTTTAACGCCTTGTTATCGAAGGTGGAATTGTGGTTGCCGGCGTGGTTTTTTGTGCCGGCATCTGTGCTTCGCGTCACACTTTGAACCCGCGCCGCAAGCTTTTGAATTGACGAGGTTAGTTTGGCGGATTAGGCTCTCAATCCGGGTTCTCGGAGGGACACCGCCATGCCGAACAGTACTGTAACACGCGCTCAACTCAGCGAAGCAGTTTACCAGGAAGTCGGCTTGTCGCGGAACGAGTCCGCCGAGCTGGTGGAGACGATTCTTAACGAGATTTCCGACGCGCTGGCTCGAGGCGAGATGGTTAAAATTTCGTCGTTCGGCAGCTTCTCGGTGCGCCAAAAAGGTCAACGGGTCGGTCGCAATCCAAAGACCGGGGAGGAAGTGCCGATTCTGCCCCGGCGGGTGCTGGTCTTCAGGGCCAGTCACGTTCTGAAGAATCGCATCAATGAGGTCTTGGCCGAGGCCGAAAATGCCGGGTCGTCCTGAGGACGAGTATGGACAAAGAAGAAGCCAGGCCGCGCGCCGGTATCAAATCGGCAACGGCGTTTCGGACCATCAGCGAGGTGTCCGATGAACTGGACGTGCCCCAGCACGTCCTGCGGTTTTGGGAGACCAAATTTCCCCAGGTCAGGCCGCTTAAGCGCGGCGGAGGCCGGCGGTATTACCGGCCCGAAGACGTTACACTTTTGCGGAATATCCGGCGCCTGCTGTACAGTGAAGGCTACACCATCAAAGGTGTGCAGCGGCTGTTGAAGGAGTCGCGCTCGATCGCCGATGGCGACACCGAGGGGCTGGCGAGTGATTTGGATGTCGATCTGGAAGGGACCGATCCGACATCCGCTCACGAGGAAACGCTGGTCGAGGACGAACCGGAACACCTTGCGCCCAGCCCACCCGTTGCAGCACCTGTTGCAGCGGCTTTGTCGTTGGTGCTTGCAACTGAGCCATCGGTTCCGTCTCGAACCCCTTCTTCAGTGCCCGCACCGCCACCGCCACCGCTGCCGCCGGTTGTGGCCGAGTCGTTGCCGGTTTGGCATCGGCGGCAGTTGGTAGCCTTAAGAGCGGAGTTGATCGAACTCAAGGCGTTACTGAACAAAACAAGAATTGATCGGATGTGATACCGGCGAGCTATAACGATGACACACTGCCGGTATCGGGCCGCGACGACGGCCCCGCGCGCCCATGCGCGCGAAGCCAAGGGCGCGGATGCGCCCGCCCGGCGTCTGAGGGCAGCCTTGATGAGTCAACATCAAGGCTCGATAGCATCAAGCGGTCGGGAGGCTCGGCGTCCGTGCCTCCAGGACGGGCCTTCTTGACGGAGGTCTTGTTCAGGAGAAACGGTCACGGTTGCGTCGCTGCCAGTGGTCGTTAGCCAGGGCGTCGGCCTCTGCTGGAGAGGCCGCCTGCCCGAGCAGGCGGAATGCCACCGCCGCCGAGCCCACCACCAGGGCGGTGGCGTGATCGTCCTGGACGTCACCCCGCCACAAAGAGAGCAGGTGAGTCGACTCCGCCGAGACGGCTTCGGACTCTGGTCGCAGTGCCGGCCATGTCTCACAGTCAAGGCGGCCCTGATCAACGCTGAACACCTCGCAGTTTTTGTGAGGCGGGCGCTCGGCCTCACCGCGCCCGCCTTTAAACACTGCCGATCGGGGTTGCCCCAATAGCGCGGCGGCTTCCTGTTGCAGGCTGCGGTAAGGGGGGTGGAAGACCCCTTGGATCAAGTGGGGCGCTTCGAACGGGTTCAGCAGGCGGGCAACGGTGTTGGCGGCGGTGCGTAGCCCCAGCATCCGGCGCAATGCGATGAGCTTTTGAAGCTGTGGGCAGATGGAAGACAGCGGCATGAAGGCGAGGCCATGGCGTGTCAAAGACGCGCCGGCCTCGATGGCGTTGGTGACCGGCGGCAGTCCCAACGCGGTCAGGGCGCGGGCGGCTGCCGATTCATGGCCTTGGCTATCGTCGGAATGCATGAACACGCGGATTCCGGTTTCGGCCACCAACAGGGCTGATAGCACAAACCAGGGTCGGCCCCGTTTGCCGCCGCTAGCATAGGTTGGCCAGTCCAAATCGGGAGTCGGAGAACCGGCCGGGCGATTGATAGTGGCCCGCAGGGCTTGAACCATGCCAGCCAATTCTGCGGGCGTCTCGCTACGGTAGCGCAGCAAAGCCATCAACGCGCCGATTTGGAGCGGTTCGGCGGTGCCCGCGCAAATCATGGCCATGGCCGTTTCCGCTTCATCCATCGTCAGCGATCGGGATCCCCCCGGCCCACGTCCCAAGATGCGAATGAAGGTGGCAAAAGGATGAAGATCGCTATCGGCAGAGTGACGCGAAGGGTGGGAGGGCGATCGGGTGGCTGTCATTCAAGGCGTTTCCTTTTGAGTCAGGACGTTATGAGCTGTGCGGATCAATACTAAAAATTTACTAAAAAAATTATTTCATTCGCGATGCGAGGACTCTTCATGAATCCAATTCTTTAGAGTAAAATCCAAGTACAAAGGCAAGATGGATATCTCTCGTAAAGTTTGGTGTAAGGTTGGGCCCCGCTCAAGATGGGTGACTGTGGGGGCGTGGGTTTGTGCGTTCCCTGTTCAAAGGCAAAGGAACAGCTACAGATCGTTGTCTTATTAAGACAAGGTAGGCAACGCGGCGTGGTTTGTCGCCAAAAGTTTTAAGAGCATACTTATCATCGTAGCGCCTCCGGTCGAGACGCTATAATCAGAACCAAAAAAACTGATTTACAGCCGAAGGCTGGTAAGGGAGTGAAGAACGCACAAGACGGCGGGATGGGATAGCCGGTCCGTTTCCGGGAGAATCTCGATGCGACTGACACGGTATACCGACTTCTGCTTCCGGGTTTTGGTGCATGTCGGCCTGAAGGGTGGCGCTCTGGCAACCACGAGGGAGATTAGTGACCATTACCAGATCTCCAATAATCATTTAATGAAGGTGGTCTATGACCTGAACGTAAAGGGCTATCTTGAGACCGTGCGGGGCAAGAACGGCGGCATTAGGCTCAGACGGGCGCCGGAGGACATTAACCTGGGGGCCTTGATTCGGGAAACTGAAACCGGCTCTGCCTTGGTCGAATGCCAAACGTCAGAGGGCCAATGTCGGATTTCCTCAAGCTGTCGTCTTCGCGACGTTCTGGGGGAGGCGCTCGGAGCGTTCCTCGCGGTGCTTGATCGGTATACCCTAGCGGACCTGATCGAGCCAAAAGACGAATTATCGCAATTGCTTGGCCTGAATCTCGATGAGATCACAGCCCCTTCGCGTTTGAAACGGATGGCCCGATAGACCAAGCTTTCCTCTTACGGGGCAGATGCCGCTTTGGCGATGCCCCGGTAGGGGAATTATGACGTCTCGCCAAAGCGCGGAAGACGACGTATAAAGCTCGAATGGAGGGCATGCGGTGCCGTAGGGCGATTCGTCGGAGCCGGTTTGCCGGGAGGGGTTAGGTCAATGAAAATCCTGCTGGCGGATGATCATGTGCTGTTCCGTTCGGGTATGCGGTATATCCTGGCGGATCTGGATTCAGATGTCACGATCCAGGAAGTGGGCTCCGGTGATGATTTGCTGCGGGCAGCCCGCGAATGTTCTTATGATCTGGTGTTAATGGATATGTTAATGCCGGGCATGAATCAATGCGATGTTATCACGACGCTCAAAGACGTCCAGCCGGAATTGCCGGTTATCATCGTATCAATGTTGGATAGTCCCAGTATTATTCGGTCCACTGTGGCGGCTGGGGCGTCGGGATTTATCCCAAAGACGTCGACGTCAGAAATCATGACCGAAGCGATTCGTCTGGTCTTGGCCGGGGGCGTTTATCTGCCGCCGTCGGTGCTGGGATCCCATGAAGAAGGGCGTCATGACGAAGATGTCACCATTTCAGTGCCGCTCGATGCCCATCTGACTCGTCAACAGCGTGCGGTTTTGGCTGAATTGTCGTTGGGCAAATCCAATAAGGAGATCGCTCAGTCGTTGGCGATTTCAGAAGCCACAGTCAAAGTGCATTTGGCCGCAATCATGAGGACACTTAAGGTTCGCAACCGGACCCAGGTGGTCCTGGCCGCCAAGCAGCACAACCTTTTGGCATAATACCGGCGAGCCCTGATACTGACACATCGCCGGTATCGGGCCGCGACGGCGGCCCCGCGCGCCCATGCGCGCGAAGCCAAGGGCGCGGATGCGCCCGCCCGGCGTCTGAGGGCAGCCTTGGTGAGTCACCATCAAGGCTCGATGGCATACGGCGAGCCCTGATACTGACACATCGCCGGTATCGGGCCGCGACGGCGGCCCCGCGCGCCCATGCGCGCGAAGCCAAGGGCGCGGATGCGCCCGCCCGGCGTCTGAGGGCAGTCTTGATGAGTCACCATCAAGGCTCGATGGTATAAGACCCCTCTCTTCCGTCAAAGCCGGATGGATTAAGGCGGAAGGTCAGTTGGTGTGAGCGCAGAGAGTGCGATAGAAAAGCGGTAAGGGATTGGCCGTCGGCAAGTCAGTTTGATTGCAAAAGAAGAAGCTCTATCGCAAAGCGAGCGAAGGTGGGTTCGGTATCGTTACTGTTGTTGATCGATGTCGATTCTCGTTGGCGCTTGCAGGGGGCTGCTGTTGACTCCGCCAGTTCGAATCCGGGCCAAGGGGGTGCGGGGCGTTGAGACAGGTGGCGTCAACCATGACCGTGAGCATATGCTGGGCCGTAAGCGCGGCGGGGACCGTAGCGGGGGCCGTGCCCCTGGAGACCGACGAGCAGGCCGGTGTATGTTGCGATGCCGGGCCCATTCTGGTGATTGAGGATGATCGGCTGGTTCGGGCGGCGGTCTGCGCTTTCCTAGAAGAGCTGGGATGCGAGGTGTTGGCCGCTTCGAGTGCAGCGGCAGCTCTGGCGCTGGTGTTATCCCTGTCCCGTCGGCCCCGATTGTTGATTTGCGATTATGGCTTGCCCGGTGGCGTCGATGGCCTTCAGGCGATTGTGTCGATTCGTCAGGCGTTGGGGGATGATTTTGTGGCGTGCCTGATGACCGGGCTGGTCAGTCCCGAGGTGCGGGCCCGCTGCGCCGAGAGTGGGATTCCCTTGCTGTATAAGCCGGTCTCGCCGGCTACGCTGCGTTCGATCGTCAAGCGAGCCTATGGCTAGGGGGGGCTGTCCCCTAGTGCCGAGGGTGAGGGGCGTTCTATCGGTGGCCGGTGTGGGCCTTGGGGCTTTGCTGGTCTTTGCCGCTGACATGGCGATGCGGGCGGAAGCGCCGGGAGGCGATGCCGTCCCCGTTGCCTATCTTGGCCTCGTGTTCCTGTCCCTTTGGCTTCCCTGGCGCCGAGCCTCGCTCGGGGTTGCGGCGGTGGCCGTGGGGCTGACTCTGGCCGCGCCCGTGTGCGGCGGCGGTGGCATCCTTTTGGTAGAGATCGTTAACCGTCTGCTGTTGGTTCTGGCCATTGGAGCCAGCGGGTGGGCGGCTTATCGTTTCCAAAGGATACGCCAGGCATGGGCTGGGGCCGAAGCTGAAGCCGAGCGGGCCAATCGCAGTCAATCGCGCTTTCTGGCGGCTGCCGGGCATGATCTGCGCCATCCGATTCAGGCCGGCTTGTTGTTTCACGATCTATTGAGCCGTCGTTTGCGTGGCACACCGCATGCTGAATTAGTGGATAATCTTGGATTATCTTTGGTGACGATGCGGACGATGTTGGATGGTCTGCTGGAAATCTCGCGGTTAGAGTCCGGGCGGATCGAAGTTCACAAACGAGACGTGCCAATCATCAGCGTACTTGAACCTTTGGTTGACCGATTCGCTTCGATCGCGGCATCTTCAGGGGTGGTATTCCGGGGGGTTCATTCAACGGCTGTGATTCACAGCGATCCGGCCTTGCTGTCGCCCCTGTGCGAAAGCCTGCTTTCGAATGCCATTCAGTTCGCCAATCATGGCCAAGTGCTGTTGGGGTGCCGGCGCCAAGGACTCTGGCTCGCGATTCAGGTTTGGGATACCGGAATCGGAATTCCCAACGAGCATCTCGACACTATCTTCGAAGAGTTTCAGCAGCTTCGGGCGGCTGCCGGCGGCACTGGCGAGGGGGCAGGGCAGGGCTTGGGGTTATCGCGGGCCCGGCGGTTGGGGCAGATCCTCGACCATCCGATTCGAGTCCGGTCTGTGGTTGGGCGGGGCTCGGTGTTTGAGATTCTGGTCCCATTAGCGGGTTCCCAAGCCCCGGCGTCGGGGTAGGGCTATCGCGGGCTCTGCCCACACACCCGCAAAGGGCCACGGTCGGCCTTTTGAACCCTTGACGTTTCCCATAACGTCTTGAGAGGTCAAGGAGGCCGCCGGCCTCCTTGCGGGTACAGACACAAGGGCAGAGCCCTGCGAAAGCCAAGGAAACGGCGCTATCCTGGCGTCCATGGGCCTAGCGTCCACGGGGCCAGTCCCCACTGACCGATCATTCCAGTCCGGCCTTTTTCCGCACATCATAGGAACGACGCTGGGCCCATTTTTCGACGAACTGGGTCAACTCGGCATCGGGTGGGTCCGGGAGCACCACCTTGAGCTTGACGTAAAGATCCCCGCCGTTGCCTTGCTTGGACTCGGCGATTCCCTTGCCCTTGAGCCGCAGCACCGAGCCAGTGTTGGAGCCCTTCGGGATTTTAAGCGCCACCGTCCCGTCCAATGTTGGCACCTTAATGGTGGCGCCGAGTAGGGCCTCGGGCAGGGTGATGGGCACATCCACATGAATGTCGTTGTCTTTGCGGGTGAAGAACGGGTGAGGCTCGACCTGGACTTCAACGATGGCATCGCCCGCAGCGCCGCCGCCGCTACCGGGCATGCCCTGGCCTTTAAGCCGGAGCTTTTGCTCGTTGGTGGTGCCGGGCGGGATGGTCAGGTCGATGCTTTTGCCGTTGGATAAGCTGATTCGCCGCTTGCCGCCGGCGGTAGCCTCCAGGAACGACACCGTTACCGAGTATTCGATATCGGAACCGCGCGCGCGTCCCTCCCGTCCCCGAAACAGGTCGGCGAAGATGTCGTCGGCGGAAAAACCGCCGAAAGGATCGCTGCCCGCGCCGCCACGTCCCCGCGCCCGGTTGGCATGGGTCCGAAACGGGTTCGCTCGCTCGGCGCCATCGGCGTCGATCTCGCCTTGGTCAAATCGTCGTCGTTTAGCCGGATCCGAGAGGAGGCCATAAGCCGACGAGATTTCCTTGAAACGCTGCTCGATGTCGCTGCGTCCAGGATTGAGGTCCGGGTGATATTGTTTGGCGAGTCGGCGGTACGCCTGTTTGAGGTCATCGGCGGTGGCGGTTCGACCGACCCCGAGAACCTGATACGGATCGCGCAAGGTGGCCACGATCTGGTGCTTCCCTCCTTGTTCCAAGACGCCCCGCGCCGATCAATCGGACGCCGCGACAAATTGGGTGGTGTTACGAAACGATACTGGCGAACACTCATATAAGCCATCATATGATGCCTGTGAATTGGCTGTTGAGTGATGTGCGGAATCTCCTATGAGTGACGAGCCTGTAGCCGACCCGATCGAACGGTTCCGCCTTTGGCTGACCGAGGCTGAAGGGTCGGAACCCAATGATCCCAATGCGATGTCCCTGGCGACGGTGGATGCCGGCGGGATTCCGTCGGTGCGGATGGTTCTGCTGAAAAGCGTCGATCAACGGGGATTCGTTTTTTACACCAACTTAGAGAGTCGCAAGGGCTTGGCGCTTCAGGCCACGGGGCGGGCGGCGCTGTGTTTCCATTGGAAATCCCTGAGGCGTCAGGTCCGAGTCGTGGGCTTCGTCGAATCGGTGACGGACCACGAGGCCGATGCCTACTTCCACAGCCGCCCGCGTGGCAGTCAAATCGGCGCGTGGGCTTCGGAGCAATCCCGGCCATTGGCCAGCGCCTGGGAGTTGGAACGCCGAGTCGCCGAATATGCTCTGAAGTTCGGAATCAGCCAGATTCCTCGTCCGGCCCATTGGTCCGGTTATCGGGTGATTCCCGAAGAAATCGAATTTTGGCGGGACCGGCCCTTCCGGCTCCATGAGCGCATCCTGTATCGGGGGCCAGGGGCCGGTGGATGGACGGTGGAGCGGCTTTTTCCGTAACGATTCCCGGATAAGGTTTCTCGTGTCCCCGTTTCCAAAGGCTCTTGGTTCTTCGTTTGGTCCAGGAAAAAGCTCCTGGGGGCAGGCGGGCCGGGGGGCAGGCGGGCCGGCCCCCGAGAACCAAGGAGGCGAAAGCCCCCCTGGTCTGTCGGTTTTTGTGCGGATCAGCTCTACATATTCGAATAATTCGGCCCGCCGCCGCCCTCGGGGACGACCCAAGTGATGTTTTGGGTTGGGTCTTTGATGTCGCAGGTTTTGCAGTGGACGCAGTTGGCGGCGTTGATCTGGAGGCGCGGAGCGCCGCCGGGTTGGTCGTTGACGATCTCATATACGCCAGCAGGGCAGTAACGCTGCTCTGGGGCGTCATAGAGGGCCAGGTTGATTTTTACCGGAACCGTATGATCCCGCAGCCTGAGATGCGCGGGCTGGTTCTCTTCATGATTGACGTTGGCGAAGGCCAGCGAGGACAGGCGGTCAAAAGTGATCACGCCATCGGGCTTCGGATAGTCGATACGCGGGGATTCCGAGGCTTTGCGGAAGGTCTCGTGATCATGGTGGTGAAGATGCAGCGTCCAGGGCGCCTTACCACGAAACACATAGGTATCAATCGCCGAATAAGCGATGGCTGGGAACAGGCCATATTGGAAAGAGGGGCGGACATTGCGGGTCCGATACAGTTCATCCCAAATCCAGGACTGCTTCAGCCGTTCGGAATAAGCCGTAATCTCGGCTACAGCGGTTTCGGATTCGGCGGGCTGGCGGCGGAAATGATCAAAGATCGCTTCGGCGGCAACCATGCCCGACTTCATGGCGGTGTGGGTGCCCTTGATTTTTGAGATATTGAGGAAGCCGGCCCCGTCGCCAATCAGCAGGGCTCCCGGAACCGTCAGTTTGGGGATGGCCTGAAAGCCGCCTTCCACGAGGCAGCGGGCCCCATAGGCAATGCGCCGCCCCCCTTCCAGCAAAGGCCGAATTGCGGGGTGGGTTTTAAATCGCTGAAATTCCTCATAGGGCGATAAATAAGGATTGGTATAATCAAGGCCGACCACAAATCCGATCGCCACTTGATTATTTTCCATGTGATAACAGAAAGAACCACCATAGGTCTTGGCGTCCATCGGCCAACCAATGGTATGAACGACTTTACCGGCTTTATGTTTGGCCGGATCGACTTCCCAAATTTCCTTAATGCCAAGACCGTAAGCCTGGGGGTCGGCCTCGCGGCACAGACCGAATCGATCGAACAAGGTCTTGGTCAAAGACCCACGGCAGCCTTCGGCAAACAGGGTTTGACGGGCGTGCAGTTCAACGCCGGGGGTGTAGCGTTCGGTTCGCTCGCCATTTTTATCGATCCCCATGTCGCCGGTTGCAACGCCGCGCACTGCGCCAGCGTCGTCATAGAGGACTTCGGCGGCGGCAAAGCCGGCATAGAGTTCCACGCCCAGGGCTTCGGCCTGTTCCGCCAGCCAGCGGGCCAACAGTCCGACGCTGCCAAGGTAATTACCGTGATTCTCCATTTGGGGCGGTGTGGGCAGGGGAATTGCCCATTTGCGGGTCAGGAACACAAAATGGTCGTCGGCGGCGGGGGTGACCAGCGGCGCTCCCTGGGTGCGCCAGTCGGGCAGCAATTCGTCGAGGGCGCGCGGCTCGATCACCGCGCCGGACAGGATATGGGCGCCGATCTCCGAGCCCTTTTCCAGGACGCAAACGCTGACCTCGTGATCCTGTTCTGCGGCAAGTTGCTTCAATCGGATCGCGGCGGCCAGCCCGGCAGGCCCGCCACCGACGATCACGACGTCATACTCCATGACTTCGCGTTCCATTCCCTGATCCCTTTTTGTGTGAATCGGTTTTGTGTGAATCGGTTGGCACACCGACAGGGGTAATCCAGCCGGCTCTCCGATACTGATCGAATCCCACCGGCACCCACGCACCGGATGGCTCTCAGACATTATACAAAGGCGTCGGAATTGCGAAGCCTGTGCCATGATCCGAAATGTGAAGGGCAGGGCGGCGGGAAACAGGGGGAGGCGAGGGGGGTGGAAAGCATCGAGGCCCTGTGCTGGCAGGACGAAATGATCGCGGCTCTGCGCTGGCAGAGCGAAATCGGCATTGACGAAGCCCTTGCCGAAACGCCGTCCGATTGGACCGAGTGGGCGGCGCGAGCCTTGGCTGCGCGCCGTTCGCCCTTGGCCCCGACGCCGTTTGGTGGTGGCGCCAAGTCGGGGCCCTCTGTGGCGGGGCCGACCCCCGCGACTCGGGGAGCCGTGGCAGCGAGAGGTGTGCTTGCCGATGCCGCGAGTCCAGAGGTTGCCGATGCCCGCGCCTTGGCCGACAGCGCCGACAGCCTTACCGCGCTAGCCGAGGCGCTGGAGCGATTCGAGGGCTGTGGTCTTAAGCATACCGCCATGAATCTGGTCTTTGCCGACGGCAATCCCCAATGCCGGGTGATGCTGGTGGGCGAGGCCCCCGGCGAAGATGAGGACCGTCAAGGCAAGCCGTTTGTCGGGGCCAGCGGTCGGTTGCTGGATCGCATGCTGGCGGCCATCGGCCTTGACCGCAACCATGTATACATTGCTAACATTTTACCATGGCGACCGCCGGGGAACCGGAGCCCGACTTCAGCCGAAATCGCTCTATGCCTGCCCTTCATCGAGCGTCATATTGCCTTGGTTGCTCCGCCGATATTGGTTCTGTTGGGAGCTACGGCGGCCAAAACCCTGTTGAATCGCGTTGATGGCATTACAAAAATACGTGGTCAGTGGTTTGATGTTCAGCCGCCGGGAGTGAAACGGGCTATTCCCACCCTGGCAACCTATCACCCCGCGTATCTTTTGCGCTCGTCCATCCATAAACGTGAGACATGGCGTGATCTTCTAGCTATAAAAAGTAAATTATTCTGAGATGTCTACGGATATTGAGCGGCTTGGATTGAGGGAATGAGGTAGGCAAATGGCTAGTATCCGGATTCCAGACTTGCGCTTTGAGATATTCCGAGATATGCGAGATAAATGCTCGGATTGTGTTCCATGGCGAGTCGACTGCGGGCGCTCGCGCAGAAACTGAGGTGGGGATTAGCAGCGGGGCTGGGGGTGTGGCTTGCCGTGTCTCCGGCGCTGTCACCGCCGGGGCTGTTGGGGTCTGCCATCGCGGGGACGCTGGCAGAGGACGCAAAGCCGGCGGTTGAGGCCACGATTGCTGTGGTGGCTTCGGCGTCAGCATCAGGGCCCGTGTCTGTATCGGGGGGCGCCGCCGATGCGGGGGATGAGTATCTGCCCCAGGCATCGACCGACGAGTCGGGCCATGGCCGGCTGGGGATTTTGACGGACTCTCAACCGGCACTGGACAAGATACGGCTTTCTGACGAGGACGTCCAAAGCTACCGCCGTATTTTCGAACGCCAGGCCGCCGCCGCCTGGGGCGACGCCGACGCCGAGATCAATCGTCTGCGGGACCGGCGGTTGTTGGGCTATGTCCTGCGCCAGCGTTACCTGCATCCGGCTTATGCCAAGGTTGGCTATGACGAGTTGCGGTTCTGGCTCAAGCGATATGGCGACGAAGCCGGGGCGGATCGTATTTATGCTTTGGCTGAGGCCCGACAGCCTCGCAGTGCCTCCCCCCTTCCTGACCAACCTAACACCGAGCCTTTGGCAGGGGCCTTGGAAGAACGGGTTGCCTGGGGCGCGGGCGAGGTTGCGCCCCGCAGCCGTTCGCCGGGACGGGTGCTGGAAGGGCCGGTGGTCGATCGGATTGAGGACTGCCTGCGCGAGGGGCGGCTAGGGACCGCCATCAAGCTGTTGGGAGATGACAGCCTGACCCGCCGTTTGTCTTCGGTGGGGTATGATACCTTGCGGGCTAGGATTGCCGCCGCGCTGTTTTATGGCGGCAATCCGCGCGAGGCTCTGGTGTTGGCGTCGGCCAGCGCGGCCCGTTCGGGCAGTACCGTTTCCCTTGCCTATTGGATTGCTGGCTTGGCGGCGTGGCGCCTGGGCGATATCGCGTCCGCCGAACATTTTTTTGGGGCCATGGCTGAGGATGTCACTTTGGCGCCCTGGGAAGCGGCAGCAGCGGCCTACTGGGCGGCCAGAGCCGAGATTCGGCATGGGCACGCCGATCGCGCCGAACATTGGTTGGAACGTGCCGCCCGGTATGACCGGACTTTTTACGGCCTGATCGCTCGGCGCGGCTTGGGGCGCACGGCGGCGTTTCATTGGCGGGTGCCGCCGTTGACCGCTCGGCATCTGGCGGCCATCGCCGAGACGGCTTCGGGCTATCGGGCCATTGCGCTGTTGCAGGTAGGAGAGGACGATCTCGCCGAACAGGAGTTGCGGCGGATTCGTCCGGGCAACTCGGGTTGGAATCCCATGCTGGCCGAGGCGTTAGTGGCTTTGGCCGATCAGGCGGGGTTACCGGCTCTGGGCCTACAGATTGGCAATGCCGTGGCCACTCCGGACGGCGGCACCTATGACGCTGTCCTCTATCCGCTGCCTCATTGGAGTCCGTCCGACGGCTTTACCCTGGATCGCGCCTTGCTCTTTGCCATCATGCGCCAGGAGTCGCGTTTCGAGCCCCGTTTGGTCAGTCGGGCTGGAGCCGCAGGGTTGATGCAGTTGATGCCCGAAACCGCTCGGGATATGGGGCGCGATTTGGGGATGCGGGAGATTGGCGGCGATAGTGACGAGGCGTTGGCAGCCCGGCGGCGCCTGTTCGATCCAAAGGTGAATTTAGCGTTGGGGCAACGGTACATGGCCAGTTTGCTCGGGAACCCTTTGGTTGCGGGGAACCTAATTCATCTGGCGGTGGCGTATAACGCCGGCCCAACCAATTTGGCCCGTTGGCGGCACGAACTCGGAGATATCGACGATCCGCTTTTGTTTGTCGAGAGCGTTCCAATGCGGGAAACACGCGATTATATTCACAAGGTTCTGGCGAATTTATGGATTTATCAGATGCGGTTCGGCCAGCCTTTCGCAACTCTGGATGCTATGGTTGGCGGCAGTTGGCCGCTTTACCAGCCGGGCTCCGATCGCAACGCCCAGGCGGTGAATCCTCCGGCGACTCAGGTCGCGATTCATGACGAGAACAACTGAACGGCAAGAGGCTCCGCCGCTGACGCCTGAGCGTTTGGAGCGGGCGGCGTTGCGCTACTTGGAGCGATTTGCCGCATCGGTGGCTCAGTTGCGCCGGGTGCTGCTGGCACGAGTCGAGCGTTCAGCCCGCAGTCATGGGACCGACCGCACCGAAGGGGCCGCATGGGTCGAGGCCTTGTTGGTGCGTTACCAAGCCAGCGGGTTGGTAAATGACGCGGTTTACGCCGAAGCCAAGGCCGCCAGTTTGCGGCGGCGGGGCTTGTCGGGGCGTGCGATTCGCGAGCGGTTGGCGGTGCGGGGCGTTGAAGCCGAAACCGCGAGTGCGGCCTTGGCGCGAACCGACCAGGATGGTGGCTCGGATTGCCTCGATTCGGCGGACGAAGCGGCGGCATGGGCGCTGGCACGCCGTCGCCGCCTGGGACCGTTCCGGGCGGTGGAGCAACGTACCCCCCATCGGACCCGCGATCTTGCGTCTCTGGGGCGGGCCGGTTTCGCTTACGAAACCGCTCGCCGGGTCATCGACGCCGAAACCGAGCCTCAAGACGAACAAGATTGACGACACGGGCAAGCTGTCGGCGGACTTCAGGAGCCCGGCCTTGAACCTGCAAGGAGCCGCAGTCTCCTTGACCACAAGGCGTGATACCGGCGAGCCTTGGTTTTGATCCGTCAAGGCGTCAAAGGGCCAATTGGCCCTTTGCAGGTGTGGGCAAAACCCACGAAAAGCCTGATCCCAACGCCTATGGGGGGGCCGCAGCCCCCGGATGCTTCAGGCGGCCACGGCTTCCTTAGCGGCCCGGACCTTGGCGATCTGGCTCTTGAGGCGACGAGCCTCCAGGCTCAACACCGCATCCTGGCTGGACAGCAGGAAGGCATCGATGCCACCGCGATGCTCGATCGAACGGATGGCATTGGTCGAGACGCGCAGACGAACCATCCGGCCAAGCGCATCGCTCAGCAAAGAGGTTTCCTGAAGGTTAGGCTGAAAGCGCCGCCGATTCTTATTGTTGGCGTGGCTAACGTTGTTGCCGAACTGCGTGCCCTTGCCGGTCACGGCGCACCGACGTGCCATCGGACGGATCCCTTTTCAAAAATGCTGAACAAGGCAGCGGATAAAACATTCCCAGCGCCGAACGGAGACCGCTTGGCGACCGTCGCCCTTGTAGGCCAGAGTCCGCCGATCGTCAAGTCTGCTCTTCATGGTGTTCTTGGTGTTCATGATGTTCTTGGTCAGGCCATCGAGTCTTGATGTCGCCCCATCAAGCCTGCCTAGACGTCGGGTGGTCACGGCCCAATCCCGGTCTTGTGCCGTTGTTATGGCCTTAAGGCGGCGATTTGCTCTCAGCCTGGGGCGGTTGCGGGGATTGGCATCGGCTGTTAAGGTCTGGGGGCGGTGGATGGGAGCAAGGGACGAGGCTAAAGGAAAGGACGTGCCGATGGAATTCGAAGTTTTCCTGAAAGAAGGACTTGAAATAACGGGCGAGGATGAATGCTCTCCACCTTATATTATTCATTTCTTGATGGATTCTAATAATATTGTGGTGGCCAGAGAGCGAGCTAAAATTCTCGTAAAGGGGCTTGATCTCGCATCTGGAAAGATATTCAGTGATGATTCCGAGCGGGCCAAGCATCTGATATGGGATGCCGTCATTGGGAATGCTCATACCGATCAGAGGGTGATGCAAGCCCTAGCCTTCCTCTTGGTCTATCTGTGCACCGAGACGACAGAGGCATTATCCGAGATTCTTGACGGTAGAATTGGGAAGGTTGGTTTGCTGCTTTTGCCCGCCGATCCTGCGGCTGCGGAGGAGGCCAGTGAGAAAAGCCCCTTCATCTTGCGGCGAGTTTCGGCACCGCCACAGGTTGGCACGGGAACAGGGAGAGGGCGCTTGCACTAATGGGCGTCCCGAAACCCCCACAAGGAGGCCATGCTTCCTTGTGGGGCCGGAACAGAGCCTCTGAACCGGGATTATAGACCGCGCTTGCGTCGGGCACTGACAGGTTCGCCGCCGATTCCCCAATTGTCGGTTTCGACCTCATCAATCACGACCACTGTTGTCGCCGGATTTTTACCGAGGACATCGACCAAAAGTTGGGTGACGCCGCTGATCAAGGCCGCTTTTTGTTCAGTTGATGCCCCCTCGCGGGTGATTTTGATATTCACATACGGCATTCGGATACCCTCATGGCAGGAGGAGTGCGGGAGTTGCCGATAACGACGCCGGCCGATACCAACAGGAGGCTGACCACGATGAGTGGGGTTAGGGGCTCGTTCAGAACAGGGACCGCCGTAATCGCAACCAAAGGAGGAACCATGGCGACAAGAACGCTCATGCGCGTTGCTCCTAAAAGCTCCACGGCCCGCATATAGATGACCATCTGGATGACGGCAGCCAGAACCCCGAGGTAAACGGCCTGAAGAGCGATCTCGCCGACGCTGGCCGCACCGATGTTTTTCGGCAGTGCCAGGGCATAGATCGGCAGGTAGACCAGGGCCGCCAGCATCGCGACATTGACCGTCACCTCCCAAGCCCCAATCCGCCAGCGCCGCACCAGCACGGTGTAAAGCGCCCAGCACAATGAAGCCCCGACAAACAACATGTCCCCGTCCCAGGTGGGCACCCCACTCTGAAGCACTTCGTATCCCAGGCTGCCGACACCAACGGCAATGATCGCGATCCCAAGCTGCCGCTGAAGCGAGGGACGCTCACCCATCACCGCCCAGGCGCAAATAGCCATGACGAAGGGTTGCAGGCCCGACAGCAGGATTCCCGCATGGGCTGCTGGTGCGGTGTGAAATCCAGAAAAGGCCAGTAACGTATATCCCAGTCCTCCGGTCAGAGTCAGGGCGGCCACTTTGCCATTCATCAGTGAAGCCCGTCCCATGCGCAGCCACAACGGTAAGACGATGACGCCGGCAACGCTGATTCGGATCGCGGCAACGTCGTAGGGCGTAAGAGATCCCGTTCCGCCAACGCGCGAAACCAGAATGAATCCGGTCCAGATGACGATGATCAGGGCGGCCAACAGGTAGCCGCGCATTGGGGGGCTGTCATTGGGGAGGCTGTTCGTCATGCCACTCACTCCGGCTCTGCGATCGCACCATCCGGGGCCATCAAGCCACACTTTACCGTTCCGCATAAATCACGTATAATGAATTGTTAAGATGGAATTCATCTCGAAAAGAGAACAATCAAGAAAGAGAGATCGATGGAACTGTCCGATCTGGCCGTCTTTCGCACTGTGGTCGAAGCCGGCGGCATCACGAAGGCGGCGGGACGGCTCAACCGGGTTCAGTCCAACATCACAACCCGGATGAAAAAGCTGGAGGAAGACCTGGGGGTGGCGTTGTTCTGCCGCCATGGTCGCGGGGTGAAGCTGGCACCCGCTGGGATGGTGCTTTTGACATATGCACAGCGAATGCTTGAGCTGGCCGATGAGGCCCGCGAGGCGGTTCGTGGTGGGACGTTAACTGGCAATTTACGGTTGGGCACCATGGCAAGCACCGCCGCCGTTCGTTTGCCGGTCCCGTTGGCGGCGTTTCACCGCCGCTATCCCGACATTACCTTGGAACTGAGAACGGGTGCGTCCTACCCCCTGATCAGTCAAGTTCTTCAGGGGGAGCTTGATGTCGCTCTGGTGGCTGAACCCGTCGAGGATCCACGTCTGGAGACCCGCGCTGTCTATGTCGAAGACTTGGTGGTGGTTATGCCGCCAGGGGCTTCGGCGCCCGATGGCAAACGCCTGACGCTCCTGACCTTTGTGCAGGGATGCGCCTACCGGAAGCACCTCGAGGATTGGGTGACGGCGCGCGGAGTCATCCCGGATCGGATCGTCGAGATGACGTCGTATCACGGTATGCTCGGCTGCGTGGCCGCCGGGATGGGCATTGCCCTGGTGCCGGCGAGTCTGCTCGAAAGCCACCCAGGCCGATCAAGCCTGTCGTTGCTGCCACTGGGACCGGAAGGCCGGATTCGGACCCTTTTGGTCTGGCGCAAAGCCGCTTCGCGGGCGCGTATCGATGCCTTGGCTGAGATCCTGATGACGGTGCTTTGAAATCGGGGCTGTGTCCGCAGCCTTGTGCGCTCAAGGCTCGAAGGTCTGGGGGGCCGGTTTCTCATGTCTGGGCACGCCTCACGCCTAAAATGAAGCCGCCGACATCCCGCTGTAGCCTCACGGCCTTTTCGGACAGATCGTCAGCCAATCCAGCCAGTCCGTTGACTGCATTTTTGGTTGTCTGCGTCGCTTCAAGAACATGGCCGATGCTGATTGAAACCTGAGCGGTATCGATGGCGGCCTTCTGGATGCTATGGGCGATGGCTCGTGTGGCGGCGCCTTGTTGCTCCACTGCGGCGGCGACGCTGACGGTGAGGCCGTTTACGTCGGCGATGGTTTGTCCAATGCCTCCGATGGCTGTGACGGCTTTTTCCGTCTGGGACCGGATGTCGTCGACATGGGCGTGGATGTCTTCGGTGGCCTGAGCCGTTTGGCGGGCCAGCGCTTTGACCTCGTTTGCAACCACGGCAAAGCCCTTACCAGCCTCGCCGGCCCGCGCCGCTTCGATGGTGGCATTCAGGGCAAGAAGATTGGTTTGGGCGGCAATGCCGCTGATCAGCTTGACGACATCGGTGATTCGGGTTGCTGCTGCTGTCAAGCTGCCGACGATTTGGCCGGTTTGCCCCGCTTCGGCCACGGCGCGTCCGCTGGTTGAGGAGGCTTCGGCCACCTGCCGCGAAATCTCGCCGATGGATGTGGCCAAGTGTTCGGAAGCTGTGGCTGCGGTTCGGACGTTGACGCTTGCCTGATCGGCAGCCATGGAGACGGACGTTGAACGCTCACTTGCGGTTTCCGCGATGTCGGTCAAGGTCCGGGCGCTGGTACGGACGCCATCGGCATCGCTGGTGACGGCTGCCGTAATGGCCTCGATCACAGAGGTAAAGGTGCCGGTAATGCCATCCAGATGCAGGCGTCCGGCTTCCCTGGCTTCGGCCTCGATGCGCTGACGGCGAGTCATCTCGTCCGCTCGGAGAACGCTGGTTCGAAGAATCTCGATGGCCTGGGCAAGGTGGGCGATTTCGTCGGAACGCCCGGTGCTCGGAATCGCGGCGTTATGTTCACCCTCGGCCATCCGGGTTACGGCGGCGGTCAGGATCGTCAAGGGATGGGAAACTCGTGTGTTTATCGCCCGGACCACGGCCCCAAACACCACCAGGGCAAAGCCGAACAGAAGCACGACCCCCACAAGGTTGGAACGGGCGCGGACTTGGCGGGCGTCGGCAGCGGCCCGTGCTTCGGTGATCGCAGCGTCCCGTATCGACAAGATTGACTGGAGCATCGGGGCGCTGAGGCGGCGCCATCCGGCCCCGTCGATGTCATAGGCGCCGTCCGTCAGACCAGCCTTGGTGACGCGTTGGCGCAGGCTTTCCATCCCCCTGAAATAGCTTCCGCGCACCTTCGCCATCGCTTCGCGCAAGAGCGGGGGGCTGTCAGGCGAGTCCGCCACCACCTGTAGGCGCTGCCAAACTTGATCGATGGCTCCTTGGGCCATGTCCAGTTTGTGATGGATTTCAGGCGGCGCTGCCTGATGGCTATTGATCGCCTGGAGAAACAGGATTGATTGGCGACCGGCACTGTCGCGGAGCGTCCAGGCCACTTGAGCGACGGCAGCCGGTCTGGCCGCTTCGGCGTCCAGGGTTGAAAGCTGCTGTTCGATGCGATTGGCAAGGGTTCCCAGACGTTCGAGTAGGTCGTTGATGCTGGAAATGATCGCCTGATTGGCGTCTGGTGTCCGGGCTGATTTGTCTCCTGCCAAGAGCGCATCTGTTCGAGCCCGTAAAGCCGCGAGGCTGGCCGTCAGCGTCGCAAGCTCCGTTGCGATGTCTTCCCGGCCTGAAAACGTCGCGTTTGCAATGAGTCTGTTGGCCTCGGCCAAAGCCGCATCGGTTTTGCTGCGGGCGTCGGCTAGGGTCTGCCGGGTCGGTTCGTCTGCTGTCGCGATGGCGACTCCGGTCGCGCCTCGTTCTGGCGCCAATTTCTCTGAGATAACGGTGCTGGCCGCCAGCACATCAATCATTTCGCGAGCAAGGCCGGCATCACGAGTTGTCTGTATATGCTCTGAAATCAACAACCCGGCCATCACTGTGATAATAATGCCAACGATGGTGAGGCTGGCCCGGAGGAAACCCCGAATTGACATGAGACCGCTCCTTTGCCCTTGCGACAGACCAGCAGATGGTGGACGCACCAAAGAAGTATCGACGTTATAGCTTTGTTGATAAAGTGTTTACGTCAAGTTTGCGGGAAAATTTCAGCCGAACTGTGTCCGATACGCGAGCCATTCGGGGCCAAACCGCCGGAAAACAGTTTCGCGATCACTCTGGAGAGCGATTTATTTTGATTATGAATTGTTTGTAACTGAAGGAATGTATGATGCCGAGGTCAGAGTGATCATATGGTGCATCATGTGGACTCATGCGACCGAGCCTTGATGTTCATACCATCGGGCCCTGATACTGACACATCGCCGGTCCTCGGGCCGCGACGGCGGCCCCGCGTCCTCGTGGACGCGAAGCCAAGGGCGCGGATGCGCCCGCCCGGCGTCTGAGGGCAGCCTTGATGTGTCACCATCAAGGCTCGATGGTATCAGACGCTGGGCGGGTGCGCGGGGCTGCGGTCGCAGCCTGAGAACGGCGGTGCGTCACGATCAAGGCGCGTCGGTATCGGTGCATTGCTGTTCGCACCATCGGCGCCATAAGGCACGCCATGTGCGCTCGATGTTGTGGGCAAAGCCGGGAGCATTGGTCAGTCGGGATGTTCTCATGGTTTCCCGCAACGTGTTGCGTAATGTTGCAAGTTGGGCGGGATTGCGCGAAATTTTTACGGCAATATCGATATAGTCTTGCTTTGAGCGGGCGGCGAACGCTTCAAGTCCCATTGTGCCTAAAATCGACAGGCTCATCCGTCCGACACAACGCTCGCCGGGGAGCGTGAGCATGGGGACGCCCATCCACAGGGATTCGAGGGTGGTTTGCCCACCGCAATAGGGAAAGGGATCAAGAGATAAATCAATCTCATTGTATCCCTGTAAATAATCAAAATACTCAAAAGTTCTTGGTAGCAGTTTTATGCGGCTTTCGTCGATGCCGTGGCGGGAGAAACGGTCAAGTTGATATCGTCGAGCGGTTTCACTCGAAAATCCACCTCTGATAAGCAGTTGGGAATTTTCTACGGCAGTGAGAACCTCAGACCAAAGAGCGATCACCTCGTCGTTGAGTTTGCATGTGCTGCCAAAGAAACCGAACGACATTCGACCACAGTGAAGCATCGGAGGCCGCGCAACGGGCGGCGCTAGGCAAAAATTTGGAGGAAAAGCAAACACATGGGGGATGCGGACAACACGCTCGGAAAATTGCTCGGTTCCGGTACGCGGGACCAGCCAGGGATCAGCAATAAAGTAATCAATGGCGTCAAGGCCGGTGGTCATTGAGGCGCCAAGCGTGACCTGGATTGGGGCTGGTCGACTGTAAAAGAATGATAGCGTCCGATCTTCGATAAAATAACCCCGACCGACCAAATTAACTAGAATATCAATATCGTCAGATTGAATAAGATCATGGGCTTGATCGCGCGTTAATCCATAAGTATTTCTCCATGCGCGAATTTTTGGAAACATTTTTATTAATGACTCTTCAACGCCACGCTCAGAGTCGCCATAAATAAAGACCTCAAATTTTTCAGTATTTAAGAAATGGACTATCGGTCCCATAAGATATTTATAAATATTATCAGAATATAGAAGAAGATCAAGGACATAGCCAATGCGTAATGTTTTTTCTTTGTCAGGTTTCTTGGTCAAGTGGCGAGTCTGAATCATGCGATTGGAGTTGAATTCGGCGGTCCTGGTGAACTCAAAAAGACGATGATTCGTCATATCCGGTTCAAGAAGACGCATAAAGATTTGATTGGAGCGGTAGACGACGTTGTCGGGATCAAGAGCGGCCGCTCGATCATGGGCAGCCACAGCCTTATTAAGGATGCCAGAGCGGCCATAGAACAACCCGAGCAAATTATGGTAAAGAGCGCCTGCCATCGGCGCGTTAAGGTGAGCCGTAGCACACTGCTCGGCCTCGTTACCGCGACCAATATCTTCAAGAATATCTGAAAAAAAGAAAATAGCCCTAACTCTGGTTTCATCCATTGTTTCTGGTTTATTGTCGTCGATTTCATAACGCGTTACGTCATTCATGCCCTTAAAGAGATAGCGCCTGTATTTATGATTTAATTGACGGGCATAATGGTAAAATTCAACAATATTTCTTAATTTATTAGAATTCCATAAACTCTGTAGAAGGTTTGCAAAGTTTTTGTTAGCTTCCTCTTGTATAAAATCCAGCTTAATGGCTCGGCAATAGATGGCGCAGGCTTCTTCACGCTGCCCCGCAGCATTCAGCGCATTTCCAAGGCTGGTGAAGGCCGTGGCTTGATTCGGAGCGAGTTCGCTCGCTCGACGGCAGTCGTCGATGGCCTTGGCGATATTGCCCCGTTCAAGTTGTAATATGCCCAGATACATCCAAGCATCGGCGAGGTCCGCTTTATGCTCAATGGCGCGGCGATAGCAAATTTCAGCCTCGTCAAGGCTGTTTGTGGCCTGTAGGCATCGGCCAAGATAGTAATGGGTTTTGCTCTGGTTGGGCGATAGGGCTACGGCTCGGCGCAGGCTGCGTAAGGCCCGTCGCGGAATGCCGGCTCGCAACCATGCAACGCCGAGGTTCAGGTGGGCATCGCTGGCGTTCGGGCAAATGGCGATTGCCCGGAGAAAGGGCGAGGTCGCTTCCTCATACCGCTCAAGTTGGATCAAGAGCGAGCCAACGGTGGTGGCAAGGGAAACATTGGTGGCATCCAGTCGGCTGGCTTGTTCTAGCAGATCGGCGGCGTCGTCGAGGCGATTGGAGTTGGAGAGTAGAATACCAAGATTTTTGAGTGTGATAAGGTGATTGGGGTCGACGGCAAGAATCTGCCGATAGAGCGTTTCCGCCTCTCGCAGTTGCCCGTTCACATGGTAATGTCCGGCCAGGGTCAGGCAGGTATCAAGCTGGGACGTTTGTTCGTTTTTTGCGGGATCGTTGCTCATGTGCACACTTTCAGATGGGCATTCCGCACAGAACGGCGTTTCGAAGCAGGCTTGTCTGAGCCTATCGGTACCATAGTGGATAGGCTTGAGGATCGACACCAGAATCCGCCTGTTGGAAAGGCGCTGATCCTCCCGGACTTTTCCAGCCATCGCCGCCCTCAAGACGCTGGGCGGGCGCGTTCGCGCCCTTGGCTTCGCACGCATGAGCGCGCGGGGCAGCGGTCGCAGCCCGAAGACCGGCGATGTGTCAATCAAGAGGCTCGCCGGTATGACTCATTCCGATGTGCTTTTTCGCGAGGCCCTTGATCAGGCTCTGGCCGGTCGTGGTGCGGATAGTATAGCCACCCTTGAGTCGCTGCTGCGGGTGATGCCGCAGCATGTGGAAGGGATGCGGCTGATGGGCAAGCTGTTGCTGAGGGCTCGTCGGTCCAACGAGGCGCTGGCGATTTTGAAACAGGCGGCGGCGCTGACGCCTCACCACCCGGAACTGGCCTATGAAGTCGGCGTGGCGGCGTTGGAATGCGGAGCGATTGTCGAAGCGGTCGAGTGGTTTTCTCGCCAGCTCGCAGATCGGCCCGATCTCCAGGATGCCCGTTTTAACTTGGCGTGGGCCTTGCGGCGGCTGGGGAAAACCGCCGAAGCCGTTGCGGCTTACCGCACACTGGTTGAACAGGCGCCGGGGCATGGACATGCTTGGTATAATCTGGCGAACGGCCTGTTGGCGTTGGGGCGGTTGGCCGAGGCCGGCGACGCTTACCGAATGGCCCTCACGCACCTGGGGCCGCGCCCGGACGTGGTGGCTAATACCGTATTGCTCCTGTTGCGCCAGGGCCAATGGCCTGAGGCTCATGCAGTGCTGGCGCGAGTTCCAGAGGCTGGAAAAACTGTAGAGTTGCGTTCTCTGGAGGGCGAGCTGTTGATGAGCGAAGGGCGTCTGTCCGATGCTCTCGATCGTTTCTTGCGCCTTTCCGTTGACCATCCCGATCACCAGCCCTCGCTGTTGGGGCTGGCGCGCTGTCTATGCGAAATGGGCCGGGTCATCGAGGCCGCTGCTTGGCTGGATGGGGCGTTGCGGAAAGTCCCCAACGATCCCAAGCTCAATCTGCTCCGCAGCGAGGTTGCGCTTAAAGACGATGATATGGCCACCGCCATTCGCACGGCTCGGCTTGCGGTCGACAGCCAGGGCTCAACCGAAAGCTACGCGGCGTTGGGTAAGGCTTTGGCGTTATCCGGGTGTACCGGCGAAGCGGCAAAAGTCTTTCGCACTGGCCTTCAACGTCACCCCGACTGTTATGCGCTTCACAGCAACCTGCTCTTTTGTCTGTTGCATGACGCGGCCACCTCTCCAGAAGACGTTTTTATTGAGCACCAAGCCTTTGGCCGTTTCTGGGAAAGTCGCTTTCCGACTCCGGCCTTTCTGCCGCCGGATCAGACGGAATTGGCGGGGCGAAGACTGCGTATTGGTTATGTTTCTCCCGATTTATGCGATCATGCCGTCACATTTTTCTTTGAACCTCTGCTTGATGGCCATGATCGAACGCAGTTCGAGATTTTTTGCTACCACATTCCCCGCAAAACGGATGCTGTGACCGCCCGGTTGCGGGGCAAGGCGGATCATTGGCGGATATTGGCTTTCGAGGACATTGCCGGGGCGATCGAGACTATCCGTCACGACCGGATTGATATTTTGGTCGATATTGCCGGCCATACCGCCTGGAATCTGTTGCCAGTCTTTGCGGCGAAACCGGCGCCGGTGCAGATCAGTTGCCTCGGTTATCCTGGCACAACCGGCTTGACCCGGATCGATTATCGGCTTGTCAGTCGCAGTGGCGCCAAGAACAGTGACGAGCCTCGATTTAGCACCGAGGCGGTCGCGCTCCTGATTCTGCCTTTTGCCGCCCCGGCGACTTTGCCCCAAGTGTCACCGCCGCCTTTCTTACGTGGGAAGAGAATGATACCGGCGAGCTATAACGATGACACACTGCCGGTATCGGGCCGCGACGGCGGCCCCGCGCGCCCATGCGCCCGCCCGGCGTCTGAGGGCAGCCTTGATGAGTCACCATCAAGGCTCGATGGTATGATACCGGCGAGCTATAACGATGACACACTGCCGGTATCGGGCCGCGACGGCGGCCCCGCGCGCCCATGCGCGCGAAGCCAAGGGCGCGGATGCGCCCGCCCGGCGTCTGAGGGCAGCCTTGATGAGTCACCATCAAGGCTCGATGGTATGATACCGGCGAGCTATAACGATGACACACTGCCGGTATCGGGCCGCAGTCGCGGCCCGGCGTCTGAGGGCAGACTTGATGACTCAACATCAAGGCTCGAGGGGATGATTACTTTTGGCTCGGTGAGCCGCCTCGTTAAAGTGAGTGTCCCCGCACAACGAGCCTGGATCCGGATTCTCGAGGCGTTGCCCGATGCCCGCCTGTTGCTGGTCGCTCCGGGAGTCGAGAGGGAGCACACCGCGCAAAAGCGGCTTGAGCAATTGGCTGCGCTCGGTTTTCCACCCGAACGCCTGGATCTTCGTCCCGAATGCCAGTTCGAAGCGTGGCTCGAGTATCTGACCGAGATTGATATCGTCCTGGATCCATTCCCCTACACCGCCGGAACCACCGCCACCCTGCTGCAATGGATGGGCTTACCTTTGATTCGCTTGGGTGTTGCAGCCTGTCCCGAGTTGGGACTCTATGCCGCCGCCAGCGAAGATGACTATGTGGCGACCGCCGTTGCCCTTGCCAAGAATCGCCCCGCTTTGTTCCAGCTTCGGACGATCCTGCGTGCCAATTCTATGGTGTTTCAACAGGACCGCAACGCTTCTGCGGTTCCGGCATTGGAGGCCTTCTACCGGCAGGCTTGGCGGGAGCGTGTGTGTGGTTGATGCCGATCCTCGGGCCGCCGTCGCAGCCCGATACCGGCGATGTGTCAGTATCAGGGCTCGCCGGTATCACAGAGCGCCTGTAAGCCGGCGATCGGGATCAATCGGGCGCAAGCGATGCCGGCGGAGCAGGGCTTCCCGCCACCAGCCATGATAGTCTTCAAGGGTTTGAACCTCGATCTCTTCATGTTTGGCTTGGGTTCCGACTTCAAGATAGACATCAAGATTGGAGAGATCAGGCTGGGGGAGGGTTCCCTGGATCCGATTTTGCCACATGGTCGCGTACAGCCCTTCAAGCTGGCGAACCAGCAAGGGCGTGTCGAATAAGGTGCAGGTGTCTCGCCCAGATGCTAGCCGCTCTCGGTAAGAGCGCAATTGGACCGGATCCGTACCCAAGGCTATGGCGCGCTCAACATACTCCGTGGCGGTCATGCAGACGAGGTCCGGCAGGCCCGCCGCCCGCACCAGACTGCCGCACACGCGGGATGCGAACGAGCGGCCATTCAGGGTTAAGACCGGCACACCGGCCCAGAGCGCGTCCGACGCCGTGGTGTGGGCTCCGTAGGGGGTGGTGTCCAGGAACAGATCCGCCAACTGATACCGGGACAGGTGATCCGGATTGGCCAGTTTGGGGGCGAAGATCAAGCGGTTGGGAGCGATCCCATGCAAGGCGGCGGTGCGCCTTAAGCGTTCGTGGGTGGCTTCGGTGCTGCTGAGGAGCCACAGGACACTGTCAGGAACCCCGGCCAGAATCGTCAACCACCGTTCGAAGGTAAAGCGGGTGATCTTGTGAGCGCCGTTAAAGCAGCAATAGACCATTCCGGTTTCGGGCAGTCCGGCCTCGGTTCGAGAGGGCGGACGCGGCGCGGTGGTGCGTTGGCGCTGGTTGGGTTGGTAACAGGGCAGCCGGAGCACCTGTTCCGAATAATACATCTCGGAGTCCTTGGGGATAATCCAGTCATCGGCAATGATGTAATGGTGATAGGGACTCGCCATGGTTCCGGGAAATCCCAGCCAGTTGACAATGATCGGTGCCGGTCGGAGCGCCACCAGTTTAAATCGGGCCTCTCGGGTATAGCCGTTCAGGTCAATGAGAATTTGGATACCGTCATCGGCAATGTGGCGGGCAGCGGCGACGTCGTCTAGATCATTGATGGATCGCCAGTGATCCGCCGTAGTCTGGAATCGCCGGTGCGTTGGGTCTTGGGCTTCGGGACCGCAGTAATAGGCAAACACTTCGACCGCGCTGCGGTCATGGCAGGCGAAAACATCGGCCATTAGGTAGCCGACGGCATGCTCACGTAAATCAGACGAAAGATAGCCGATCCGCAGCGGGCCAGAGGCTGCCATGGCTTTTGGCCACTCGGTTAGGGCCGCAGCGGGCAAGCCGACGTCGGTTTTGTTGTAGTGCCAAGCCATCGCGAGGTGTAGCAGTGGGTCGTCGGTATAGGCTGCCGCCGACAGTGGTGAGAGTCCGGTTATCAGGGCTTCTTGCCCCACCCGTTCCCAGGGCGTGACCACCGGCCATTTGCATTGCCGTTGCCGCAACGCCAGAAGATGTTGGGCGACTTCCCGTTGGTGGCTGTCGAGTTCCAGGCTTTGTCGGAGCCTGTCTTCGGCGACGTCATCCTCGTTGGCAGTTTCCAGGGTGCGGGCAATCTGGTTCAACGCGGTTGTTTTATGGGCAATCGCGGTGCCGGTGACGGCGGCCAGTTTCTCGAGAACGGTGGACCATTGCATCACCGCCGCGCCGGTCGCCCCCAGGCGCTCGTAAATGCGCCCCAGATTGATGTAAGCCGGGGTGAATTCTGCGTTTAGTGAAAGGGCCCGCTCAAGACATTCCCGAGCCATCGGTAAATTTCCAGAGTCTGATAAAATCACGGCGTAATTAAAAAGAGCAGCATATAATAACGGATGATCACTATTATATTGAATCCAGATGGCGTAAAGAGTTTCTACCGAACGCTCCGGTCCGCTTTGCTTCAGAGATTCTGCGGTACGAATTAGATCAATTAATGTAAAGGTTCGTGCCATCGATTGAATCAAAGCCGGCGTTAATAGGTCGGTCATGATGAATTGCTCGCTCTCTTTTTCTCTATCTTATACCGGCACTCTATCTGTATTATGGCTATCCGGTATTATAGCGCGGCATCATTCAAGGCCGCGATCTGATCGGCGGTCATGCTACCGAGTTGAGTGCTGGTAAAGGCGCTGATCTGAGTGGGGGTGAAGGCTTCCAGTTCTGTGGTGGTCAGGGCGGCGATGGTGGTGGCGGTCAAGCCCGCAACGGTGGTGGTGGTCAGGCCGCTGATCTGGGTTGCCGCCAGGGATGAGATTTGGGTGGTGGTTAGGGCGCCAAGTTCAGTGGCGGTCAGGGCGCCGAGCTGGCTCGAGGTCAAGGCGCCCAATTGAGTGGTTGTCAGAGTGCTTAACTGGGTTGCGGTCAGATTCGAAACCTGATCGGTGCCCAACGACGAGACTTGAGTGGTGGACAGGGCGTTAAGCTGGGATACGCTCAGGGTTCTGAGCTGCATCCGCACCAGAGCGCCAAGTTGCGTGACGGTCATCGCTGCAATATCGGTACTGGAAAAGAGCCCAATTTCGGTGGTCATCAAGGCGCCGATTTGCGAGGTGGTCAAGCCGCTGATCTGGGTCAGGGTCATGGAATCAATCTCGCCTTCGGTCAGGCCGGTGATTCCGGTGGCTGAAAGGGCGCCGACTTGCGTTGGCGTCAGGGTTGCGAATTGGGTGGTGGACAGCGCCGCAATCTGGGCCGGAGCCAGACCGCTGATTTCCGTGGTGGACAGGAGCCCGATCTGGGTTGTGCTCAGGTTACTGATCAGGGTGGTCGACAGCCCGGTGATGCCGGTGGCCGACAGATTCATAAATTGGGTGGTGGTGAGTGTTTGGAATTCACGGGCGGTCAGGCCGGAAATCGCCGTGGTCGATAGGGCCGCCATGTCGGTTGGCGTCAAAGCCGCCACTTGGGTTGTGGACAGCGCCGCAATCTGGGTGTCGACCAGACCGCTGACTCCGGTGGTGGACAGGGCCTCGATCTGGGTTGTGGACAGCGCCGCAATCTGAGCCGTGGAGAGTGCGGCGACCTGGGTATCCACCAGCCCACCAATTTCTGTGGTGGACAGGAGTGCGGTCTGGGTGGTGGTCAGGCTGGCAATCTGGGCGGTGGTCAGGGCGGCCATTCCCGTCGCCGACAGACTTTCAAGCTGAGTCGAAGTCAGGGCCGCAATGTTGGTGGTGGTGAGGCCCGCGAGCGCGGTGGTTGATAGCGCCGCCATGTCGGTTGCGGTTAGGGCGCCAAGCTGGGTGGTGCTCAAGGCCGCGATTTGGCTATCAGTCAGGCCGCTGATCCCGGTGGGAGACAGCGCCGCAATTTGGGTCGAAGCCAGGGCCGCGATCTGAGTCGAGGTCAAGGCGGCAACCTGGGTATCGCTCAATCCGCTGATTTGAGCTGGGGATAGCAGCCCCAGTTGAGTCGTGGTCAAGGCCGCGACCTGGGTCGAGGTCAAGGCGCCGGTTTCGGTGGCGGTGAGCGCCGCCAGTTGCCGGGTGGTCAAGGCCGCCAGTTGGGTGGTGGTGAGACCAGGAATGCCGGTGGTGCTGAGAGCGGCCATCTGTGTCGTGCTGAGGGCAGCCATCTGTGTCGTGGTCAGGGCCGCAACCTGGGTACTGGTCAGACCGGAGAGGCCGGTGGTGCCGAGCGCGGCCAATTGTGAGGGGCTTAGGGCGTCCACTTGGGTGGTGGTCAGGGCGCCGACTTCAGTACTGGTCAAGCCGTTGAGTTGGGTCGAGGTCAAGGCCGCCATGTCGGCGGTGGTCAGTTCGCTGGCTTGGGTGATGGTCAGGTTACCCAGTTCGGTGGCGGTGAGCGCACCGAGGGCGGTGGCGGTTAGGGCCGCGATCTGGCTGGATGACAGGCCATCAATAGCGGTGGCCGATAGCGCCGCCAGTTGGGTGGTCGAGAGGGCGGTCAGTTGGGTGGTGGTCAGGGCGGCGATTTGGCTACTGACCAAGCCACTCATCTCGGTGGTGGTCAGGACGCCCAGTTGGGTGGTGGTCAGAGCCCCCAGTTGGGTGGTGGTCAGAGCGCCGGCTTCGGTGGCGGTGAGGGCTGCCAGTTGTCGGGAGGTCAGGGCCGCCAGTTGGGTGGTGGTGAGGCCCGTAATGCCGGTGGGGCTGAGAGCGGCCATTTGGGTCGGGCTTAGGGCGCCCACCTGAGTCGTGGTTAGGGCGGTCACGATGCTGCTGGTCAACCCGCCGATCTCGGCGGCGGTCAGGGCCGTTATTTGCGAAGCGGTCAGGGCGCCAAGCTGGGTGGTGGTCAGGGCCGAAAGCTCGGTGCTGGTCAAGCCTTTGACCTGGGTGGTGGTCAGGGCCGAAAGCTGAGTGGTGGACAAGGCCGCCATCTGGGTGGTGGTCAGGGCCCCAATTTCGGTCGAGGTCAGTTCGCCCAGTTGGGTGAAAGACAACGCTGCGATTTCGCTCGAGGTTAGGCCGCTGACTCCGGTGGTGCTCAGGGCCCCGATCTGGGTGGTGTTCAGCGCCGCGATCTGGGTCGCAGTCAGGGCGGCAACCTGGGTATCCACCAGCCCGCTGATCTCCGTGATGGTCAGGACACCGAGTTGGGTGGTGGTCAGGGCTGCGAGCTGGGTGGTGGACAGGGCTCCGAATTGTGACGGGGTGAGGGCCTGGAGCTGCCGGGTGGTTAGGGCCGCGAGTTCGGTAGAGGTCAGGCCGGCAACGCCCGTGGTGCTGAGGGCCGCGACCTGGGTGGTGGTCAGGGCGCCCAACTGGGTGGTGGTCAGGGCACTGACGGCGCTGCTGGTCAAGGCGCCCATGGCGGTGGTGGAGAGGGCCGCGACCTGGGTGGTGTTGAACGCGCCGATCTGGGAGGGAAGCAGGGCGCCGGCTCCGGTGGCGGTTAGGCCCCGAATCTGGGTGGTGGTCAGACTGGCAAGGTTGGCGGACGTCAGGGCCTCAATCTGGGTGGTGGCCAGGCTGCTGATTTCGGTGGTGGTTAGGGCGGCGGCTTGAGTGGTGGACAGCGCCACGATTTCGGCGGTGGTCAGTCCGCTTATGGCGGTGGTGCTTAAGGCCGCGATTTGGCTGCTGGACAGGGCGGCAAGCTGGCTTGTGGACAAGGCCGCCATCTGGGTGTCGAGCAGGCCGCTGAGTCCCGTGGTCGAGAGAGCCGAAATCTGGGCGGTGGAGAAGGCCGATATTTGAGTTTCTGCCAGCGTTCCCACTTGCGCTGGGGTCAGGGCGGCGAGTTGCTGGGTGGACAAGGCCGCGAGTTCGCTGGTGGTTAGGCCGCTGACGGCCGTGGTCGAAAGAGCCGTGATTTCTGTCGTTGTCAGGGCGCCCAACTGGGTGGTGTTCAACGCCGCCATCTGGGTATCGACCAGGGCGCCGACTTCGGTCGCGGTCAGGGCGGCCAACTGGGTCGTGGACAAGGCTGCCATTTCACTGGTGGTCAGGCCGCTGATCCCGGTGGTGGACAAGGCCGCGATCTGTGTGGCCGACAGAGCGCCGATCTGGGTTGCCGTCAGGGCGGCAATCTGGGTATCGACCAGACCGCGAAGTTCGGTGGTGCTGAGGGCGCTCAGTTGCGAGGAGGTTAGGGTCGCCAGTTGGCTGGTGGACAAGGCACCGAACTGGGAGGACGTTAAGGCGGTCAACTGAGTGGTGGACAATGCCGCCAGCTCGGTGGTGGTCAGGCCGCTGACGGCGGTGGTGGTAAGGGCGGCGATGGCGGTGGTGGAGAAGGCGCCGATCTGAGTGGTGGTCAGGGCGCCAACCTGGGTCGAGGTCAGGCCGCTGATCTCGGTGGTGGACAGTGCCCTGACCTGGGTGGTGGTCAACGCTCCCAATTGGGCGGTGGTGAGGTCGCCGATCTGAGTGGTGGTCAGGCCCTTGATCTGGGTGGTGGTCAGGCTGCCGATTTCGGTGGGGGTTAGGGCCGCAATTTGGCTGTCGGTCAGATCGCCAATGCCGGTGGCGGTCAACGCCGTGAGTTGCGTGGTGGACAGCCCCGCCACTTCGGTTGTCGACAGGCCACTAACGGTGGTGGTGGATAGCGCCGCGAACTGGGTGGTGGTCAGGGCCGCCGTCTGGGTCGTTGAGAGTGCTGCGATTTGGGTGTTGGTTAGGCCGGCCATTTCGGTGGTGGTCAGGGCGGCCAGTTGCCCGGTGGTCAGCGACTGGATTTGTGTTTGGGATAGCCCCCCGATCTGTGTCGCCGTCATGGCGGCGATCTGGTTTGTCGTCAGTCCAGCCAACTGGGTCGGGGTCAGGCCACCAATGCCGGTGGTGGAGAGAGCCCCGATTTGCGTTGTGGTTAAAGCCGCGAGCTGGGTGGTGGACAACGCGCCCATTTCGGTGCCGGTCAGGCCCTTAACCTGGGTGGTGGTGAGCTGTGCGATTTGGGAGGCGCTCAGGCTACCCAATTGGCCCGTTGTTAAGGCGGCGATGCTGGTACTGGTCAACCCCCTGATCTGGGTGGAGGTCAGGGCGGCCAGCTCGGTTGCGGTTAGGGCTGTGACCGCTGTGGTCGACAGTGCTCCCATTCCGGTGGCGGTCAGGCCGGTGAGCTGGGTGGCGGTCAGGGCGGCGAGCTGGGAACTGGTCAGTCCAGCGATGCCGGTGGTAGATAGGGCGCCAATCTGAGTGGCGTTGAGCGCGCCGAGTTGGGCTGTGGTCAAGGCTCCAACCTGGGTGCTGGTCAGGCCCCGCATTTCACTGGTGGACAGTGCCGCCATTTGGGTTGCGGCCAATGTGCCAAGTTGGGTGGTGGATAGCGCCGCTATTTCGGTTCCGGTTAGCCCCGCCACTTGCCGGGTGGTCAGTGCGGCTAATTCAGTGGTGGTCAGGGCGCCGACCTCGGTGGTGGTCAACACCGCTAATTGAGTGGTGGTGAGGGCCGCGAGTTGGGTTGCGCTAAGGGCTGCGATCTCGGCGCTGCTCAGATTGCTGATTTCGGTGGTGGAGAGGGCCGCAATCTCGGTGGTGGTCAGAGCGGCAAGCTGGGTTGTGCTGAGGCCCGCAATATCGCTGCCAGCCAGTGCATTAAGTTGTGTCGACGTGAACGCCACCAGTTGCGTATTGGATAGCAGGTCCATCTGGGCGGTGGACAGCGCCGCCATTTGGGTTGTGGTCAGGCCGGTCAGTTGGGTGGTGGTGAGCGCCGCCATCTGGGTATCGGCCAGCCCGGTCATTCCGACGGCGGACAGGCCCCCCAGTTGGGTGGCCGTCAGAGTGGCCAATTGGGTGGTGGTCAAGGCGCCGACTTCGGTGCTGGTCAGGCCGCCCAGTTGGGTGGTGGTCAGAGCGCCAAGCTGGCTGGTGGACAGGGCACCGAGCTGATTTATGGACAGCGCGGCCAGTCCGGTGCTGGTCAAGCCCTGAATCTGGGTGGTGGAAAGAGCCGCGATCTGGGCTGTCGACAGTCCGCCCACTTCGGTTGCGGTCAGCCCCCCCAATTCGGTGGCGGTCAAGGCGCCAAGCTGGGTGGTGGTCAGGGCGCCAAGCTGATCGCTGGTTAGGCCCTTAATCTGGGTGGTGGACAGGGCCGCAATTTGCTTGGCACTCAAGGCGCCGAACTGGGCCGTGGACAACGCCCCAATGCTGGTGCTGGTCAGGCCACTGAGCTGGGTGGTGGTGAGGGCTGCCAGTTCGGAGGTGGTCAGGCCACTCAGTGCTGTATTGGACAGCGCCCCCATTTCGGTTGCGGTGAAGCCGGCGAGCTGAGTGGTGGACAGGGCCGCCATCTGAGTGTCGACCAACCCGGCGATCCCGGCGGCGGACAGCGCGGCGATTTGGCTGGAACTGAGTGCGCCCAGTTGGGTGGTGGTCAAGGCGCCGATTTCGGTGCTGGTCAGGTCTCCAAGCTCGGTGGTGGTCAGGGCGCCGACCTGGGTTGAGATCAGGGCGCCAAGCTGGTCGTTGCTCAGATCAGCGATCTGGGCTGCGGTCAAGGCCGCAACCTGTCTCGTGCTCAGTTCGCCAAACTGAGTGGTGGAGAGCGCCCCGATGCCGGTGCTGCTCAGGCCGCTCAACTGGGTGGTGGACAGCGCCGCCAATTCGGTCGCGGTCAGGGCGCTGATCGCCGTGGTGGATAACCCGGCCATCTGGGTTGACGTTAGGCCGGCCAACTGAGTGGTGGTCAACGCCGCAATTTGGGTATCGGCCAACCCGCCAACCCCGGTCAAGGCGCCGATCTGGGTCGCGGTGAAGGCGCCCAATTGGGTGGTGGTCAGGGCGCTGACTTCGGTGCTGGTCAGGCCCCTGGCTTGATTGGTGGTCAGAGCGGCCAGTTGGGTGGTGGTCAGAGCGCCGAGTTGATTGGTGGAGAGCACGGCCAGTCCGGTGCTGGTCAGACCTCTAACTTGGGTGGTGGTCAGGGCTGCAATCTGGGTGGTGGAGAGTTGGCCGATCTGGGTGGTGGTCAGGCCTCCGAGTTCGGTTGCGGTCAGCGCACCGAGCTGGGTTGGGGCCAGGGCGGCCAACTGACCGCTGGTTAAGCCTTCGACTTGGGTTACGGTCAGGGCCGCAATTTGTCTGGTGCTCAACAAGCCGAGTTGGGCGGTGGACAGGGCGCCGATGTTGGTGCTGGTCAGGCCAGCCAGTTGGGTGGTGGACAAGGCCGTCAGTTCAGTCGCGGTCAGGGCGCCGACGGCCGTGCTGGATAGCCCGACGATTTGGGTGGAAGTCAGGCCGCTCAGTTGGGTGGTGGTCAGCGCCGCGATTTGGGTATCGGCCAGCCCACCAACTCCGGTGGCGGTCAGGGCGGCGATTTGGGTCGAGGCCAGGGCGCCAAGCTGGGTGGTGGTGAGTGTCCCAACCTCGGTGCTGGTCAATCCTCTAAGTTGGGTCGAGATCAGCGCCGCCAGTTGGGTGGTGGACAGAATGCCGAGTTGATCCCCGGACAAGGCCCCGATGCCGGTGCTGGTCAATCCTTGAAGTTGAGTGGTGGTTAGGGCGGCAATTTGAGTTGTGGACAACGCGCCAACCTGGGTGGCGGTCAGGGCGCCAAGCTCGGTTGCGGTCAGCGCCCCGAGTTCGGTTGCGGTCAGAGCGCCGAGCTGATCGCCGCTGAGAGTCTTGATCTCGCTGGCGGTCAGGGATGCGACTTGCTTGGTACTGAGGATGTCAAGCTGGGTGGCGGAGAGGGCGCTGATTCCGGTGCTGGTCAGGCCATCCAACTGGGTGGTGGTCAGGGTCGTCAGTTCGGTGGTGGTCAGGGCACCAACCGCCGTGCTGGACAGGGCGCCCATCTGAGTTGGAGTCAGTCCGGCCAGTTGAGTGGGACTCAGGGTGGCAATCTGAGTATCGGCGAGGCCGTTGATGCCAGCGGCGGATAGTGCAGCAATTTGGGTGGCGGTCAGGGCGCCAATCTGGGTGGTGGTGAGGGCGCCGATTACGGTGCTGGTCAGTCCTCGGGTCTGAGCGGTGGTGAGCGCCGCGATTTGGGTGGTGGTCAAGGCTCCGAGCTGGTCCCCGGACAAGGCGGCGAGGCCGGTGTTGGTCAAGCCTTTGATCTGGGTGGCCGTGAACGCCGAGATTTGAGTTGAGGACAGCAGGCCGACCTGGGTGGTGGTCAGGCCCCCGAGTTCGGTTGCGGTCAAGGCGCCAAGTTGGGTGCCGGTCAGGGCGCCGAGTTGGTCGCCGGTCAGGCCCGAGACCTGGAGCGTCGTCAGCGCCGCAATCTGGCTGGTGCCGAGAGCGGTGAATTGAGTGGTGGATAGCGCGCCGATGCCCGTGCTGGTTAGACCGCTTAATTGGGTGGTGCTGAAGGCCGCTAATGCGGTGGTGGACAGGGCGCCCAGTGCCGTGGCGGACAGCCCACTCATTTCGGTTGAGGTCAATCCGGCCAGTTGGGTGGTGGACAGCGCCGCGATCTGGGTATCGGCCAAGCCGCCGGTTCCGGCGAAGGACAAAGCTCCGATTTGGGTGGAACTGAGGGCGCCGAGTTGGATTGTGCTCAGACCACTGACTTCGGTGCTGGTCAAGCCCCGCATCTGGGTGGTGGTTAAGACGCCCAGTTGAGTGGTGCCGAGGGCGGCGATTTGGTCGCCACTCAGAGCGGCGATTTGTGTCGCCGCCAGCGCCGCAACTTGGGTGGTCGAGAGCGCGCTGATCTGGGCGGTGGACAGCGTGCCAATGCCGGTGCTGGTCAGGCCCTTGATCTGAGTGGACGTCAGGGCTGCGAGCTGGTTGGTGGACAACAGGTCAATCTGGGTTGAACTCAAGGCCGTCAGTTGAGTCGAGGCAAGTCCGGCCAGTTGGGTGGTGGTCAGCGTCGCAATCTGGGTGTCGACCAAACCGCCAAGCCCGGTGGCGCTCAGGGCGGCCATTTGGGTCGAGGTGAGGGCGCCGAGTTGGGCCGTACTTAAAGCGCCGACTTCGGCACTGGTCAGACCCCGGATCTGGGTGGTCGTGAGCGAGGAGACCTGGGACGTACTGAGGGCGGCGATTTGGTCACCGGAGAGCGCGGCGATCCCGGTGTTGGCAAGGCCGGTAAGCTGGGTTCCGGTGAGCGCCGCGATCTGGGTGGTGGATAATTGAGCAATCTGGGTTGTGGTCATGCCCCCCAGTTCGGTGGTGGTTAGGGCTCCGAATTGGGTTGTGGTCAGAGCAGCAATCTGGTCGCCGGTCAGGCCCTGGATTTGGAAGGTGTTAAAAGACCCAATTTGTGTGGAACTGAGGGCGGCGAGTTGGGATGACGACAGCACCCCGATGTCGGTGCTGCTCAATCCCTTGAGTTGGATGGTGGTGAGGGCCGCGAGCTGGTTGGTGGAGAGCTGAGTGATCTGGGTGGTGCTCAAGGCCACGACTTGGGCTGCGGTCAGGCCGCTCAGTTGAGTGGTGGTCAGTTCCGCAATCTGGGTATCGTCCAGGCCGGTGATGCCGGTGGTGGTCAGGGCTGCGAGCTGGGTTGACGCCAGGGCGCTGATTTGGTCGGTGGTCAGGGCACTGACTTCGGTGCTGGTTAGGCCTCTGAGTTGGGTGCTATTGAGGGCCGCAATATCGGTTCCGAGGGCCTCGATTTGGACATCCAACAGAACCGAGAGTTGGGAGGAACTGAAAGCCAATTGACTTTTTGTTAAGGCCGCGATCTGGGTCGTCGCCAATTCCTGCATTTGCGTGGTGGACAGCCACGATATCTGAGCCGAACTCAGTTCCTGGATCTCTGTCGTGCTGAACGCCCCGATCTGGGTTGCCGACAATGCCGCGATATCTGCGGCTTTCAGGCCGGCAATCGTCGTCTTCGACAGATTGAGGATTTGCGTCGCAGTGTATGACGACACAGAGGATACCACGGCAGCCCCCTCTCATGTCCCATTGGCGAGAGCCTATTTGAGAGCAGGGCGCTGGGATCGTCACCGCTGCCGGAGTGGGCTCGGTCTCCCGCCTCCTCCCCTTTATACGTTGGGGTCTTATGATTCTTGCGCTCGGATTTTGGCTTAGACCAGACGGCGATGGGGCCGCGACTGCGGCCCGAGGACCGGCGGTCTTATGGCTCGCCGGTATCAGGCGCCGATCAGAATTTGATCCCAAGGGTCAGGTAGCCTTGGCGCTCAACCGGCGGGGCATTGGAAAATGGTGTCGACTTTGACTGAAAATTGACCAAATTGATCGCGACCGAGAGCTTATCGGTAAGGTTATAGGCAATTCGGGCGTCAATGGTGATATATGCCGGAATGGTATATTTGTTAAAGGTTCCTCCCATCAATCCATAAATGCCGAATTGTGGATTTGGGCTTGGGAGCGAAAAAGATGATGAATAACGACCAAATAAATCAAAATCCCAACTTTTATAACTATATCCACCTCGTAATGTTAACAAATGGCTGGGTGATGAGCCTTGATATAACAAATCAACGACCAGATTGCCATTGGAGTCGTATTGAGAAAAATTTAATTTATCATGGATGGACTCTAGTCGATAGTTGAATCCCCAGCGCCAACTGTCGGTATGACCGTCAAGCCCGACTTCCAGACCGATCGAATGGGAATTACCGATATTTTCACTCTCCAGCAAAGTTTGGTTTCCAGTGATCGCCCGATGGGTAAAAGGATCGGTTGAGCTTAAATTTTCATAGGTATCGTAAAATATCGACGTCGAGAGCTTTGATGACAGGTGGCTGAGGTCTCGTGTGTAGCCGAGTTCATAATTGGTTACAATGGTTGGCTCAAGCGACGGATTGCCATTGACAAGCGCCGGAATTTGAGCCGTAGCGCCGCCCCCCAGTGGGACTGTCCGCAGGATCGGTTCATACCAAGCATAATCAACGAGTGGGGGCATTTGAATGCCGCGACCATAAGACAGGCGAATGGTATCGAATTCACTGGCTTTGATCACCAAACCGGAATTGGCACTAACCTCGTTAATGTTTTTATTGTTGAAGTTGGCATTGGTGTAGGGCCATGTCACTGGATTGCTTGACACCAACGCGTTAGCTAAAGCAGCGTCGGTCATGGCGTTGAGAGCTGGACTTGGGATGGTGTTGGTGATGGGACTCGGGCCGTTGGAACTCGGACCGCTGCGCTCGAGTTGAAGATGATCGAAGCGCAAGGCGTTGTTGAGGTCAATCTCCGGCGTGATCGCCCAATCCCACAGTCCAGACCCCGAATAGACGGTATATCCTGCTTGGACGTCTTCGATTGGCACCGAGTTCATAGTGTTATAGCGGTATTCACCGGCAAGGCGCAGCGTATGGTCGGCCCCGATTTTGAATAGGTCTTGAAGCTTGGCCGAAGTGACTGATTCCCGAGTGCTCAGTTGATCGCCAACGGCGAGGTCTTCAACCATACCAGGGACTGAATCAATCATCGAGTAATTTGTGAAGACAAAATTCTTATAAACTTCGCCATCAATCAGGCCAATTCCTGAATTGGCGCTGAAGTTAGCTTTGAGAGAGTCCGATCTTAATTGATTGGGGCGGGCGAGGTAGGACAGCATCCATTGATTTTGAGCCACGAGGCTGTGGCTGGCTTCGAACCCGACTTGCAAATCGTCATTGATTTGCCCTCGCACATCCAGATTGACCGCCCGTCGGAACGGATTTTGGGTCAAGGGCGCGGTCAATAGATTGGTCAAGGTGTCATTAAAGGGTTGGGCATTGTAACCGCCTGCCGATAGCCGGACTCCTAGACTGTCGCCGACATGGGCGGTTCCAACGGCGGATAGCTCTTTGTCGCCTTGGGTTCCGATTCGAGCCGAGGCCTCGTTTACGCTGTCATAGAGGGGATTCATCGTGATGATATTCACCACCCCCGCCGCCGCATTAAAGCCGAACAGTGCGCTGTTGGGGCCTTTAACCACTTCGATCTGCCGGATTTCCGCCAGTTCAACCGGAATTGCATCCCAGTTGGTAAAACCGAAATAGTCAACATAGACCTGACGGCCATTCACCAGAACCAACAATCGTGGCTCCATGGCGGTGTCATAGCCCCGGACGGAGACATCACTAGAGCCTCGGGTGAATTGAAGCACGTCGAGGTCGGTGTATTCTTTTAGAATTCCCGGCAAGTCAATCGCTGCCGCGCGCCGGATCTGATCCGCTGTGATGATGATCATCGCCATCGGCACATCCGAAGCCCTTTGAGGCTTACCCGTGGCGCTGGTGGTGACGGGTTCGCCGAACATCTGTTCCAACGAGCCATAATCGACGCTGTCTGCTTTCGCCGCAACCGAAACTGTTCCGACTGCGACAAAACCGGCGGCGGTCATAAGGAAGCGTCTGAACATCCAGAGAAACTTTCGGAGCGAAGGCGGAAAACCGTGATCGTGTCACTCACATCAACTCTTGACCAAACCCGTACCTCAAGCAGACGGACTCTGATCAATGAGTATCGGAATAACGCATGACGCCGGACGCGCGGTTGCTCTTGGTTTGGTGTCTGTCGCTTGCTTTCATATGCGATAGAGTGCGGTTCCCGAAATTACGGGTAAAACAGGATCGGAAAGACGAGTAGCCACTAGCCATAGTCGCACCCTATCATCGCGATGAAAGGTCCGCCGTCAATCCATCTTCGTTAAAGCGCCCAAACTTTTTCACGGTGTTGCGCGTCGGTCGCAATATCAGGCGCTTTTGTGGGAGGGGGGGGAAGGGGGCGGCCCGCGCGAAGCCAAGGGCGCGGATGCGCCCGCTCGGTGTTTGAGGGTAGCTTTGGTCAACAAGGCTTGATGGTATCGGGCCGCGACGGCGGCCCCGCGTCCTCGTGGACGCGAAGCCAAGGGCGCGGATGCGCCCGCCCGGCGTCTGAGGGCAGCCTTGGTCAACAAGGCTTGATGGTATCGGGCCGCGACGGCGGCCCCGCGTCCTCGTGGACGCGAAGCCAAGGGCGCGGATGCGCCCGCCCGGCGTCTGAGGGCAGCCTTGGTCAACAAGGCTTGATGGTATCGGGCCGCGACGGCGGCCCCGCGTCCTCGTGGACGCGAAGCCAAGGGCGCGGATGCGCCCGCCCGGCGTCTGAGGGCAGCCTTGATGAGTCACCATCAAGGCCCGATGGTATCAATAGTCTATTCCGGTTGTCAGTCTCCTGAAAATGCCCGAGGATCGGGAGGCGGCCCGGCGGGGGCGCGGTCTGTTGACGGGAGACGCCAAGCCATGACCACCACCAGAGAAAAGCTGGCGCTGGGGCTAAATTATCATCGGGCGGGCCGGTTGCCCGAGGCCGAAACCCTTTATTGGGAGGTTATGGCCGAGGATCCCGACGATGCGGACGCCCAGCATTTGATGGGGGTTCTGGCCCATCAGGTCGGGCGCGACGATCTGGCTGTTGGCTATATCGAGGGCGCTTTGGCGCTGAAACCCAATCGACCGGATTTCCACAGCAATCTGGCCGAAACGTACCGGGCACAAGGGCAGTATTCCGAGGCCGAGGAGCATTTCTTGCAGGCTTTGGTCCTGGAGCCAGATTATGCCGATGCCCATAGCAATTACGGGCTGCTGTTGCACGCTCAAGGTCGACAGGATGAAGCCATCGCTCACTACCAACGGGCGTTGGCGTTGGTGCCGGACTTTCCCGAGGCTCACAACAATCTGGGCAATGTCTTCAAAGAACAACGCCTGCTCGATCAGGCCGAGGCTTGTTACCGGGCGGCGCTGTCGCTTCAACCGGCCTTCGCCGATGCCCACGCCAATTTGGCCGGGACGTTGATGGAGCAGGGCTTATCGGATCAGGCGGTTAAGCATTTCCAACAGGCTCTGGTGTTCCGACCGGATTTTGCGGTCGCGCGGTTGGGGCTGTGCATGGCGCAATTGCCGGTTCTGTATCGGACGGAAGCCGAGATCCAAGAGCGGCGGGCTGCGTATCGGCGGCATCTGGTCGATGCCCAGGAAGCGGTGGCGCGGGATGCCCGGATGGCGGCAACGTTCGGGGCGGCGATCGGCGCTCACCAGCCCTTTTTCCTGGCTTATCAGGGACAGAATGACCGGGAGCTTCAGGCCATTTACGGCGATTTGGTCGCGCGGGCCATGGCCGAGCGCTATCCGCCGGTGTCGCTGCCTCCTGTGTCGGTCGAGGGGCGGCGGATTCGCGTCGGCATTGTCAGCGGGCACTTCTTCAATCACTCGGTTTGGAAGATGCCGCTCAAGGGGTGGTTGACCGAACTGGATCACACGCGCTTCGAGTTGATCTGTTATTATACCAGACTGATAAGGGACAGGGAAACCGAGCAGGCCGAACAGGTCGCCGATCGCTTTGTTCAAGGGCCGCTGCCGCTTGACCAGTGGCGCGCGATGATTTTGGACGATGCGCCCGATGTGCTGATCTACCCCGAGATCGGCATGGATCCCGTGACCGTTCAGTTGGCGGCCCAGCGGTTGGCGCGCATTCAATGTACCTCTTGGGGGCATCCTGAAACTTGCGGTCTGCCGACCATCGATTACTACCTCAGCAGCGATCTGATGGAGCCGCCGGAGGCGGATGAGCATTATACTGAGACTCTGATCCGGCTGCCCAACCTGTCAGTCTATTACGAACCGCTGCCGACTCCGAAGGTTATGGTTTCGCGTGCCGAATACGGATTCCGGCCCGATGCCGTGGTGTATTGGTGCTGTCAATCCCTCTTTAAATATCTGCCCCAATATGATGCCGTCTTCCCGCGTATCGCTGCCGCCGTCGGGAATTGTCAATTCGTCTTTCTGGGATACCAGGGCGGCGGTCATGTCGGGGCCCTGTTTCAAGAGCGGTTGAACACGGCCTTTGCCGCCATAGGGTTACGGGCAGAGGATCATTGTGTGATTTTGCCCAGAATGGATTCGGGTCGCTTTGTCGCGGTGGGCGGACTCTGCGACGTCTATCTGGATAGTATCGGCTGGTCGGGTATCAACACGACTTTGGAATCGGCACTGACCGATTTGCCAGTGGTGACAGTGTCGGGGGCCATGCTGCGGGGACGGCATAGCATGGCCGCGCTGCGTATGATGGGGGTGACCGAGACCATCGCAGAAACAGTGGATGAATATGTGGCCTTGGCGGTGCGGTTGGGAACAGAGAGCGATTGGCGGGCTGGGATTCGCGACAAGATGGCGGCGGGTCGAAACCGGGTCTACCGGGACCGAGCCTGCGTTACGGCGTTAGAGGCCTTCCTTGTCAGAGCCGTTTCGTGATCAATTTTAGCTGTTGGGATTTTTTAGGAGATCGTGCCCCATGAAGCGGTGTCTTGTGCAACCCGTTGCGCTGGCGGATGGAAGCGCCTATCGCCGTCGCCGGGCGGCCTTGGCCAAGGCTTCGGCCCGGCAGCCTGGGGCGGTGGCTGAGTCCGGGTCTGGGGATCCGAATTCGGCTTTGCCATCCTGCCAAGGTTCGCAGCTTGCGTCTGGTCGTTTTTCCAAGCATTCAACTAGAATCGGCAGGATTCGGCGCATCGATCCCGTTTAAGAAAAAGCCGAGCCAACGGAGGGGTACAGGAGGTGGAGATGAAAGTTTTTTATCTGATGACCGGAAGCGGATCCTTGTTGATCATGACGTCTTATGCGTCGTTGGAGGAGCCCGAGCTACTCGACAAGCTATCGGCCAAAGGGATTGATAAATTTCTGGGCTATACCGTTCCGGTTGAGCTGGCCAAGCAGTGGTACGGCAAGCATTTTGGCATTGTTGCCCAAGATTTGCGCCAAGTCAGCGATCTGCGGGTCTTGGATTATAACGGTAACCGGGTGTTCGAGCGTCTGAGCTTCGAGGAGATTGGTCATCCTCACGTCTATGACAAAAATATCAGCCGGGCTGGCGCTCATGGGCGCGAAGAAATCCATCCATAATACCGCTCGCTGATCCATAGCGAGGAACGCGCTGTAATACTGTTGTGCCATATGGCATTGATGTATTGCCGGTCCTCGGGACGCGATGCAGTCCCGAGCGTCCGTGCGCGCCAAGCCGAGGTGTTCTCGACGATCCTCAAGGACATTGACCGGAGCGGCGGCTTGGCGCCGTTTCGCCACTTAGGCGGGCGTTTACTGATCGCTCTGGACGGTTCCGAACATTTTTGCTCTCGCAATATTTTCTGCCCGCAGTGTTCGACGCGCAAGCACTCGGATGGCGGGGCGGAGTATTTCCACAGCTTCGTCGGTGCCACGCTGGTGGCGCCTGGGCACAGGACGGTGTTTGCCGCTGCCGCCCGAGTTCGTTCGCCCCCAGGACGGCGCGTCGAAGCCGGACTGCGAGCCGATGGCGGCCCGGCGCTGGTTGGGCCGGGTGGGTGCGGCCTATGCCTGGCTCAAGCCGGTCTACCTGGGCGACGACCTCTATGCCCGGCAGCCGATGTGCGCGAAGCCAAGGCCGCAGGCGGCAGCTTCCTGCTGGTCTGCAAGCCCTCCAGCCACAAGACCCTCGGCGAGTATCTGATACCGGCGAGCCCTGATACTGACACATCGCCGGTATCGGGCCGCGACGGCGGCCCCGCGTCCTCGTGGACGCGAAGCCAAGGGCGCGGATGCGCCCGCCCGGCGTCTGAGGGCAGCCTTGATGAGTCACCATCAAGGCCCGATGGTATGAGGTCGGTTTGTCGTCCTTTAACACCCCCAGGGTTTGGGGCCATAGCTCAGCTGGGAGAGCGCTACAATGGCATTGTAGAGGTCATGAGTTCGATCCTCATTGGCTCCACCAATAAAATCAATTGGTTAGCGGGAAACTGCTAGCCCCTTGAGTGTTTCTAAACGGTCGTGTCAAGAGCGTCCCAAATAAAATACAAGAGATTCAAAGGGTTAGTTCGCGAGGTTTTAGCGGCGGATTTTGCATGTTTCTTTGCATGACAGACTTGGTAGAGGCGGCTCACGAAACTGTCTATTTGCTCTAAGCATCGCCTTTCCCTTCGCTTGTTATATAGTCAATGAATGCTTTAACTGAGTGTCGAAGCACAGGGCGGTAAAGCCTGTGCCTCGACGATGCGTCAGGAGGAGAGCGCGGTATCTACTCATACCCCAGATCAGCAAGTTGACTTCTCGATCAATCCCCACTGATGCAAAACGGCTTGATGTTTCTCAACTTACGATACTGTTTCATCTCCACAGCGGTGAAGTGGTGACGAATCTCCGCCTGAGCCGCACGCAGACGGTGGGTCGTCATCTTATGGCATCCCCACAACGCCCACACGTCCCCAGTCCAGGGATTGACCGCAAAGAAGCCATAGTTGCTGGTATCGGTCAGCCCTTCGAACTGATAGAAGGGTGGCTCCCCCGGCCAATTCGGACGTGGATTATAATCGAGGGTGTCCATGGCGTGTCTGAGATTTCGCTCGTTTGCCCACGGCTGAGCCAGTGCCGCAAACTTTAGGGCTTCCTGGTCATCCAGTTTAAAGGGAAGGTTCTGTGCCGATACCGCTTCACTGGTCATAATCGACAAGCAAAACCCGACAATGAGTACTCGGAAAAGCCGGCGCATTGTCAAATTCCTTTCTCCGCCTTGATCCTGTTGATTATGGGAATCAACCTCTTGATGGTCGATACGGTATCAGGGATAAAAGCAGGACGCGGCTTCCCAGTGTCAACATCGATGCCGTAGATTACGGTGACAGTGCAAGATTACGGTGACAGTGCAGTTATTGACAGCAATACTCCGGCAAGTTAGGCTCGGGAATTCCAGGGACGCAATATGGAATTGGCTCCATTGGGCACATTTGCCAAGAGCGGGCGACGGACCGACCGAGGTTGGCGCGCTCGGAGTCGCGACGAGCAACTTGCTTGACGTTCTCGCCTCAGAATTGATCGGCGACAGGGGTGTAACGGGCCGCTCGTTGGCACGACAGAAACCCAATTCCGTATTGCGTCCCTGGAATTCCTGTCCCTGGAATTCCAAGGTGGAGCAAGGATCGGACGGTGCGGGAAGGACGCCTATTTGCTCTGACCTTTAACCTTACCAGTGGATATGCAAATTATCAAAGATAAGCCTCTCCCATTTGGCAACCCACTGCTTGCAATTGCCGGAAGATGGGCAGAAGATGTTAACATGGAATTCTAGACCGGGATTTGGCTCGGAATATGTAAAATAGTCCATATATCGCATCTTATCACCCAGATAATTTATCCGTCCCCAGCACTTGAGAAATGATTGACCATCGACCACTATATCCGTCTTCCTGACACGATATCTTCCACAGTTCTCTTCTATGAGAGTCTGCTTCCTCATCGGCTCGGCGCACCCCCCACTACAGGCCGCAAACGTTGAAACGGCTGGATGTTTCATTACATCTGGACATGGCATATTGACGGGACCGATCATCTGTCCATGCGAATTCATTATACTGTTTTTGGAACAACCTTCTGCACCCTCCGGAATCAATAAAGAAAAGTTATATTGATCGTTCTCCCACAGATATCCGGGTGGAAACCGATAATAATCTCCGCCCGGCAGGCGAAACTGCTCAAGGGCCGGATCAACCGAAAACTCAGGACTCGTTGAGTCCGGGAAGGCCGGTTTGGCAACCCAGAGGATTGCCAAACCGGCCAACAATACAACCCTTAAGGTCATGTGGACTTCCCGGACGTCCAGGTTGCGATGAAGTGGGCCTGAGAGTTTATGCAACTTTTCACCCCACTTCTCCATCCCTTCGATACTGGGCACTCTCCACTGCCATCTTGCCTCGCGCTTCTGTGCTATCGACGTTACGGGTCTTTTAGGTACTTCGTCATCTCGGGAAACAGGTCATCCGTCAACGGGTTGCTCGTCATCAAACAAAGACCTTTTCGGCTCATGTATGAGCCTTGTTCGGACTGAGCTTCCGCAAATTCCTCGAATCCGCCCGGATACCTTATCTTGAAGTTTATTTCAGATAAAACAATGGCAAACGACGCCAAATCATTAGCTGTAAAGTGAACGCTTATTACCTGATTCTTACGAACGCGCAATGCCGTAATTTTTTCTGGTGCTGCAATTGACCAATCCCACATGCCGTGAACTATTGCATTTCTGTAATCATAATAATAACGAATTTGTTTAATTTGATCTTCTAATACTGCCTTTCTCCTGTCTTTTGCCTTACCAATAACACGGCTTTCCCAAAGCTCAAGCACTTTTGAAAACTGTAAATTATTCATCTCCTTGGGAAGATTGCCTTCTGAAACCACAGAATCTTTCAATTCATCGAACGACATCAGCGTTTGACAAAAAATCTCATATTCTAGAGCACCCCAATTAGCTACGATTATGCCTATACACAATAGCTCTCGCTCTGAAAGCTCATGACCGAACAGTATCCTCGTTTCGTCATTATCGTTTCCTGTCGTGTCGTCACTCATGGTGTCAGCCTCGAAATCGTACTGTGCGAGACGTTGAAGGATCGGGCGATGTCCCGCACCGTCTCTCCATGCTCGCGCCGCGCCTTCGCCTCGCGCTGCTGGTGCGCCGTGAGCTTCGGCGTGCGCCCCAGCTTCACGCCCCGCGCCTTCGCGCGTTCCCGCCCTTCGCTCGTCCGGCTGCGGATCAACTCGCGCTCGAACTCGGCCAGCCCGCCCAGCACCGTCAGCATGAGCCGCCCGTGCGGCGTGGTGGTGTCGGCCCATGAATCAGCCAAGGGAACGGAAGGCGGCCTCCTTGCCGGTGATCGTCGCCAAGGTGTTCAACAGGTCGCGGGTCGAGCGGGCCAACCGGTCGAGTCGCGTCACGGTCACCACGTCGCCCGTGGTGAGCGCGTCGAGCAACCGGCGAAGTTGGGCGCGGTCGGTCTGCACCCCGCTCGCCACTTCCCGAAACACCTTCACGCATCCGGCGGCGGCGAGTTGCCGCGCTTGCGCGTCAACGCTCTGGCCGTCGGTCGAGACTCGTGCATACCCGTAAATCATGAGGTTATTATGCACCGGATTTCCGCACCAGAAAAGGGGCTTGTTTTCAGGCGGTTAGTCTTGGTGCGAAACTCTTGAGTTTTGCGCATCGCGTGTGTAACCTTCGAATTATGAAAAAGCTGAACGAGTGTTCAACTTAGGCTATATTTTATATCGAGGTTGGTTATGAAAAATCGAATGCTGCCAATAAGAAAAGTTGTTGGATTCCTTAATAACAAAGAAGAAGATGGAGGTTTCTGGTTGCCGAATATTCAGCGGCCATTTGTGTGGAGTGAGGAACAGATATACCGTTTATATGATTCTATATTGCGAGAATACCCAATTAGTACGTTATTGGTATGGAAGACAACAAGCATGATTAAACACAGAAAATTTATAGATAATTGGAAGAAGGACATGCTTAATAAGCTAAGCCTATATAATGTTATGCCAAGCAATTCTAAAAAGGTATTAGTTTTAGATGGACAACAGCGTTTACAAAGTTTGTATATAGGTTTAAGTGGTAGCTTTGAAGGACGAGAACTTTATTTTAATATTTTAAGTGGTGATATCGCAGCTCCTGATGATATTAAATACAAATTTAAATTTCTACTAACATCTGCTAGCCATTTTCCGTGGGTTAAATTTAAGGACTTAATTTATTCTAAGGAAACAGTTGGGAAAATAAAAAAAGAAATTGAAAAGAATGCTGGCAGAATACTTACAGATGAAGAGAAAGAGAAAATTAGTGATCATGTCGATTTAGTCACGCGTACTTTTACGCGTGACGATACTATTACTTATCAAGAGCTTGACAGCATCGACTCCCCAAACCTGTACAAGGAAGATGACGTAGTGGAAGTGTTTATCCGCGCAAACTCTGGCGGAACACGGCTTGGAAAATCTGATCTTTTATTTTCTCTCTTAAGTGCAAACTGGGAGGAAGCCGATCAAAATATGGGTGAACTATTAGAAACCATCAATGCTAACGGATTTGCCTTTGAACGCGATTTTGTCTTAAAGGTGTGTTTAGTATTACTTGGTGAAGGCGCTAAATATGAAGTTCATAAGTTTAGAAAAAATGATGTTAGAGAAAACATAGAAAATTCTTGGAGTGATATCAGTAACGCCATTAAGGATGTTATTGATTTTGTTCGCGAAAAGACTTTCATTAGATGTGATAAGACGTTACCTTCTTATCTTGTGTTAATACCTCTTATATATGTTCGATATCACTATAAATCGTCTTGGAAGCAATTAAAGGATGTTGACACTTACTTACTTCGTTGTCTTCTCACAGGTGCTTTCAGCGGGCAATCTGATAATATGCTTGATGCGATGATCAACAAGCTGGATGAAACAAAGGCCTTCAACAACAAAACAGCCTTCTCTGTTATCCGTGCACAGGGCAGAACTCTGGAGATGGATGAGGAGCGGCTTTGGCAGATGGGCTACGGCTCTGACACAATCCATATTTTATTCAATCTGTGGTATAAGAGTTTCAACTATACACCTGCATATGAAGGCAATCTTCCGCAAGTGGATCACATCTTTCCACAAAGTCTCTTGAAGAAAGTAAAAGTACCAAATCCGAAAACAGGTCGAAATATCGAGAAATATAGCGCAGCAGAACGCAACCAATTAGCCAATTGTATGTTACTAAGTCGCGAGGAAAACGGCGCTGGCGGCAAGGGTAACACACCACCAGACGAATGGTTTAGTCAGAAACTTTCTGAAAATCCAGAATATCTTAATATACATCTAATACCAAAAGACAACACTCTTTGGAGTATTGATAGATATGATGACTTCATTATTGCTCGTAAGGAGATAATGCAACGATATTTTCGTAAGATAAAGGTTCTACCTGCTTTATAGCTGAGTCTATTTTTACGAAATATAAACATTTCCGTGGAAATATGGACTCAACAACATTTTGATGAATGTGCTTGACGTATAAGTCCAACTATGGAGAGTCCGCCGCCGATATGTCCGATAATCCGGCATTATCGGACATAAGCTAAGGGCTGGCGCAGCGCCAAGCACGGCTCGGAAGTCAGGTTAACGGTTTGAATTGCCTTGACAGGATGGATGTGATTCGTAAGGCGCACCGATTCGCAACGGAGCGCGACCCTGAACGACACGTCCGACTTGCTGGCCGACGAGGAGATGCCTCGTGCGCGTTTGGCCTTGTTGCTGGATCATTTTTCCCGGCTTGACGACAGTCGTGATCCGTATCGGGTCATGTATCCATTGACTGAGGTGCTTCTGCTTCTGACCTGTGCAACGATTGCGTCATGTGATGATTTTGACGATATCGCCGCATGGGGAAGACATCATCTGGATTTTCTGCGGCGATTCGCACCATTTCACTTTGGCATTCCGTGTGAACGTTGGTTGCGTGCGCTCGTCAACCGTGTCGATCCCACTCTCTTTGGGCGCTGTTTTGAAGACTGGATCAAGGCCCTATGGCCTGGTCGGCACGATCTGATCGCCATTGATGGCAAGACGTCGCGCCGGACTCATGACAAGGGCCAGGGCCTCAAAGCTCTTCATACGTTCAGCGCCTACGCGACCAACGCCCAACTGACGCTGGCGCAACTCAGTGTCCCAGAAAAGACCAATGAAATCACCGCTATTCCTGAGCTTCTCGACCACCTTGCGGAAACGGGTCAACTTGAGGGAGCCTTGGTAACGATCGACGCCATGGGCTGTCAGGTCGAAATCGCTGATAAAATCGTCTCGCATAAGGCCGACTTTCTGCTTGCTCTGAAGGGTAATCAATCGACCTTGGAAGCGGAGGTTTCTGACTATTTCCGCACGGCACCGAAAGACGAAATTGTTACAAAGACGACCATAGAAAAGGGTCATGGACGCATTGAAACTCGTATTTATACGGCCTCAAATGTTGTCGATTGGATGGAACCTGAGAAACATTATCCGGGAGAATTGAAATTTAAGAACATCAAAACGATTGTAAAAGTCATCAATCGAACAGAGTTCAAAGACAAATGCACCTTTGACGAGAGATTTTATATCTCGTCGGCGACCCTGAACATCGAGCGACTTGCCCATGGTGTCCGTGGGCATTGGGGTGTTGAAAGCATGCACTGGCTACTCGATGTTGAGTTCGGAGACGATTTGTCACGCTACCGAACTGGTAACGGTGCCAAGAATATGTCCGTCGTGCGCCGCTTCGCCCTCGGCCTCGTCCGAGCCAACAAAACCAAGGGAAGCGTAAAAACAAGAAGAAAATCAGCGAGTTGGAATGCAGACTTCCTCCTTACCCTGCTCCAAATAAAATGAGCGTTAACCTGGATTCCGAGCCGTGAACCACCCAGAACTGGAAGGTATCTATACCTGGGATTGGGTGCCGGATAATCGGGCACTCGATAGGCTTCGGGACGCCATCAGAGATGAATATCACCGATTACGGTCGTCGATAGGGCAACTTAGTCCTGAAAGGACTGAATCCAAGAATTGCCCTGGCCCATCCTACCGACCGAGTCTCGAAGACATCAAAGCGCTCGGGGATGCCCTACAGGAAGAATATCGTGACGCCTGGACGATGCTGGAAACTCTTGATCCCGGAAATCCCGCGATCAAGAATCGTACTGACCCTTCTGCCACGCCGAGCCCTCAAGAGATCGAAGAGCTTCGAAAAGCGGTTCTGAAAACATATCGCAAAATACGGACATCGCCGCAGCCAAAGGCGACCACCAGTCCTGTCATCACGCCTAACGAATTAGAAAATAAGACCGTCGAAGAAATCACAGAAATAGCGAGACAAAAAGGGCTCATTTTATCCAAGATGGATGGAAAAAACATAGTGTGGCGTGATCCTGTAACAGGAGAGGATCGACTTCTGATTGACCATGGTCATGTTACTGCTGTAGGAATGCCATACAATAACCCTAATGCTGCTGTGGACCATGTCCATGGATATGGATCGCGCGGTCGGAGCGACAAGATTAGTGACCCTCAAACCGGCGACACACACTTTCCCTTGCGAAAATCGTGGCCACAGTGGCTCAAAATATATAGAGAAACCCGATGAGCGACCTTTATGAAGTCCACAAGATAGAGGACGGCGATGTCCTCGTCTGGCTCGACAAAAATGGAGATTGCATATGGATCAGGACAAATGAACCCTACAATGATCCCGTTGAGATGGGGGATAAGGAGGCTGCCCGGCTTGCCAACATTCTGATCAATCTCGTTCGAGCGCGCTGGGGGGGTGGACTAGGCGGGCCGTCTGGCCGCTCCTGCATCACCGAAGGAGACAAAGGGCTTGGTAGATATTATGAACTGCCGGATAGAAAAATAATCTTTTGGGACCTGGATGGCTGCCCCGTAATGATACAAACGAAATACCAAAACAATGTGGCGATCAGTCTTTCTTTTCAGGAAGCCTTTGAGTTTGCCGGGAAGCTGATCGATATAACACGGGAGTCGATCGAAGAACGCAACGAGTGGATCAGGCAAAACATCATTGCGAAGGACGTGGCCGACGACCACAGGTAACAGGGTGACGCGAATCCAGGGTTACAATGAGAGTGCGCTAAATTCTCCAATTAAGGCGTCTCGTTGTCCGGTTTTGGTCTGCGCTTGGCTGGTTTGATCGAGCGGTCAACGCCTATATGAAGAACCGATCCTCAATTGTTCTGTAATCTTGCCGGGTGGGGCGGTCCCTAATCCTCCTCACCTGGATAAACTCGACTCTCTCCGGCATATGATACCGACGAGCCCTGATACTGACACATCGCCGGTCCTCGGGCCGCGACGGCGGCCCCGCGTCCTCGTGGACGCGAAGCCCCAGTGTGGGACTCTAGGGGGCGCGGATGCGCCCGCCCGGCGTCTGAGGGCAGCCTTGATGAGTCACCATCAAGGCCCGATGGTATCACTCGCCCCTGTTCAGATGTGCCTGCGCGCCCGGCCCACGGCCAGTCGTCGGATTGTGCGACCCGCATGGCCGCTGGACCACCGGCGGCTCGTCCTGGCGGGCGAACCCGGTGCGCCGGCCAGAGGCCGGACAGTTCGCTCGAACCACCTGGACCTGGAACGCAGCCTCACATCTCGACCCGGAGACCTTCCACGAGACCTTCACCCACGATCTGGTCGACAAACCCGCCACCGTCGCCCGCCTGCGTCAGGCCGCCGCCGGAGCCGCCCAAGCCCAGACCATCGGTGAGATGGTCGATGCCAGCCGGCCGCTGACCCAAGCCATCCGGGACATCGGCGCCCACCGTTGGGACAGCGTGCGCGAGGGACTGGCCGACAAAGCCGCAGCCGCCATGCCGGCGCAGTTCGCTGCCCCGGTTGGGGACGACCGCCCCTACGGTTGGGACGGAGCAAACCGGGATGGCCGCAGGCGATGCGTCTCAGGGGCGTGGTCGGGGGAGTTCTGGTGGGGGGCAATCCCGTGCCCCCACGGGTAGCCCGCAAGGCGGACAACAACATCCCACCGATTGGGACGGCACATCCGGACGATACGGAGACAATACTCGCCTGGAAGCCATCCGGCAGCAAATCTACGAGGCCCTGAAGAACAAGAAGGCCATCGCCATCGTTGGAGGGGCCGGTGACGAATGGCTCAACCATATCATGGAGAAAATTAGACGCGACATGCAAAGCCAAAATCCAGGCATCGAAATTGAGTACTTCACAAACGACCAGGGAGACGAGCTTAAGGAATGGTTGGAGAAACGGGGCCAGACCTACGGTTCGGACAATGTCGCGGTTATCGGCCACAGTTGGGGTGGCGGCACCGCCATGAGCGTCCTCGGACGAGGACGGGGCGTCAAAGTCGGGGCACTGATCACAATCGATCCGGTTCCGCATGATAATCCGATTCCACCGGATCGCCGCCGCCGCGATAGTGGACCTTTGCCCGCCCTGGACCTGGGAAAAGTTCGGGAGAATTCGGGAGGAAACTGGATCAATGTCAACGCCAACCCGAACGAGGCCAAGAGGGCCGCAGGCATCGGTTTTGACAATGTGATTGCCGGTCTTGGAGAGGCCTATAACCGTGGGATCGAGGGCTATGCGGACCATTATTTCAATGCCAACATCAATCATGGCGACGCTGGCACTTTACTACCGCTGAGGATAACGGAGTAACGGGCTGTTGCCTCGATATTCGGCAATGCGTTAACCTCCCGAAGGCAGGGATGTCGCTCAGGCATCCCTACTTCGGGAGGCTGCCGATGAGATGGTTATGCGCTCTACTACTCTGTTCGCTTTCGGCTTGCATGATACGGTATGACGATCCGAATGATGTTCGGCTCGTGGGGTTGAATGTGGGAGGCGGCCTCTACAAGGAATTCGAGGATCCAAGAAGAAGCGAGCTGATGGATGTTGAGCTTACGACAGGCTTTGATTATTCAGCTCTCACAAAAAATCGCCATATAACTGCGCGTTTTCACTTTTGCGATCAAATGGATACGGATGTCGAAGGGCTTGGTGGGCTTCCTCTATTTGTTCACAATAAAGATTGGGTAGAGATCGTTGACAACCAATTGGGCAATCCAATGGTTGAAGGGCGCTATCTCTACCATGCTATCATGAGTTCGTTTTCGCACGAAAAATCACCATCCGATTACGGCGATGATTCGGCAATCCTTGATTACGATCTGCGAGAGAAGCCTCGCGATATTTGTTTTTATATTGATGCCAGCGCACTGGGCATACCAGGCAGCATACGATCCAACGTTGTCCGCATTCCTAAAGAGACGCTGACCCGCTTCTTTGCCGAGCATCCGCGTCGAACCCCCTCTCTGAAATGATCACCATGCCGATGCTCTCATCATGTGATAGCAGAATGGCAATAGTAGATCAAATTGCATTACTATTTGAGGATTACGGTGACAGTGCAGTTATTGACAGCGATACTCCGGCAAGCTAGGCCTGGGAATTCCAAGGACACAATACGGAATTGGCTCCATTGGGCACATTTGCCAGGAACAAGCGACAGGCTTGCTTGACGTTCTCGCCTCAGAATTGATCGGCGACAGGGGCGTAACGGGCCGCTCGTTGGCACGACAGAAACCCAATTCTGTATTGTGTCCCTGGAATTGTGTCCCAGTTGCGTGACGATGCTGTTCCGGATTTCGACGGTGACTACCATTGTTATCTGGACAACACCACCCTGTTGGACCTGTTCCAGGATCCGGACTTCAAGCAC
>Ga0302270_10000177_pt1 | contig 68246 bp, 62 predicted proteins | sample III_Bog_E2_3_FD_198773 | JGI IMG/M metagenome (GOLD analysis project Ga0302270, IMG submission 198773) | Peat permafrost microbial communities from Stordalen Mire near Abisko, Sweden - III_Bog_E2_3 | ecosystem: Environmental > Terrestrial > Soil > Wetlands > Peat | place: Sweden: Abisko... | reverse complement strand
GAGATCAAGGCGCAACACTCGCTATTCCCGAAAATATAGGGGGAGTTAAAACCATGTTGCAGACACGAGTCCAAGAATGGGTCGAGCGGTGGAAGGCCGAAGCCAGAGCCGAAGGGCTGGCTGAAGGGAAGGCTGAAGGAAAGGCCGAAGGGAAGGCCGAGGGTGAAACCGAAGGAAAGGCCAATATGCTCCTTCGGCAATTAAAACGGCGCTTTGGCGCCCTATCTTCGCAGATTGAGCTCTCTGTTCGAGTGGCTGATCGGGATCAATTGGATGAATGGAGCGAACAGTTAATTGACGGAAAGCCACTTTCCGAGATTTTTAATTGCGACCCGCTTCATTAAGACTCTCTTTATATTGACAGACTTTCTGAGGCCATCGGAGCCCCGGCGGGTGATCAGAGATAACGCCCCTGAGAGCGTTGTCTTTTAGAGTTGGCACAGATTGCCACGGTGCGCTGGTTATATCGGGGCACCGTCCGCCTTGCCCTTGACGAGCGATTACCCTATCTGTATGGCAGACCTCCGGCCCATTACGGGTGGAGAAAATTAGTCGCTCCAACGGATTACGGAATTGGAACGAACTCCAACATCATTGTCATAAAAAGGCTGAACCATGATCTTCTACCAACAAGAACGTCTAGCCTTGTTTATAGATGGCGCGAATCTCTATGCGGCGGCGCGCGCTCTTGGCTTTGACATAGACTATAAAAGACTTTTGGATATGTTTGCGTCCAAGGGGCGTCTTATTCGAGCTTTTTATTATACTGCTTTGGTTGAGGACCAGGAGTACTCACCGATTAGGCCATTGGTTGATTGGCTTGACTACAATGGTTATACAATGGTCACTAAGCCAACCAAAGAATTTACTGATGCCTCTGGACGTCGCAAGATAAAAGGCAACATGGATATTGAACTGGCCATCGACGTTATGGAAATGGCCGAGCATGTTGATCATATCTTGTTGTTTTCTGGTGATGGTGACTTCCGACGTTTGGTCGAAGCCGTCCAACGGAAGGGAGTTCGGGTGAGCGTCGTCAGCACCGTCCGGTCACAACCGTCGATGGTTGCAGACGAGTTGCGCCGTCAGGCTGACAATTTTATTGAGCTTCAAGAGTTGTCGCCGGTGATCGCAAGGGTTCATCATCACCGCGAATCTCTTCAGAATGACAGCCCGCCCAGCTCGGCCTACGACCACGCCTAACCGCAGACCCGGCATCGCCAACAAGGCGCGGTGCCGGGCCGCAGCCGAGCACGCCCGCCATACCATCGAGCTTTGATGTTGACCCGTCAAAGCAGCCCTCAGGCGCCGGGCGGGCGCGGACGCGCCCCTCCTAGAGTCACATGGGAGCTTCGCGTGCATGGGTGCGCGGGGTCGCCGTCGCGGCCCGAGGACCGGCGATGTGTCAGTGTCAGGGCTCGCCGGTATCAGGCCTCTACGTCGCGGAACCGGCCATAGCTATAGTAGGCCGCGCAAGCCCCCTCGGCGGAGACCATGCAACTTCCCATCGGGGTTTCGGGGGTACAGATGCTCCCGAACAGCCGGCAATCCAGCGGCTTGTTCAGGCCCCGCAGGATTGCGCCACAAGCACAGGCCGGGTTGTCGGCAACTGAACGACCTGGAATGGTGTATCGCGCTTCAGCATCCCAATCCCGGTAATTCTCCCGAATCCGAAGGGCGCTCTGGGGAACTGCGCCCAGTCCGCGCCATTCGAAGGATGGGCGAATTTCGAAGACTTCGGCAACAATGGCCTGGGCCTTGGTATTGCCGTCTCGGGTCACGGCGCGAGTAAATTGATTTTCCACCTCGGCGCGCCCCTCGTTGAGCTGGCGGATCAACATCAAGATCGCCTGCATCACGTCGAGAGGCTCGAAGCCGGCCACCACCACTGGCTTGTGGTAACGCGCGGCAAAGGGTTCATAGGGTCGGCTGCCGATCACCGTCGAGACATGGGCCGGGCCGATAAAGCCATCAAGTGGAACCGCTCCCGCCGTCTGCACTTCGGGACTGTCCAGGATGCCCTGGATTGCCGCCGGCGTAAGGACGTGATTGCAAAAGACCGAAAAATTGGTAAGGCCGAGTCGCTTGGCCTCGCGCAGGGCAACAGCGGTCGGAGGCGTCGTAGTTTCAAAACCGATGGCGAAGAACACCACCGGGCGGTCAGGATGGGCCTCGGCCAAGCGTAGGGCATCGAGAGTCGAATAGACCATACGAATATCGGTCCCTTGGGCCTTGGCCTTTAACAGGCTGACCTGCCCCGAACCCGGCACCCGCAGCACGTCGCCGTAACTTGCCAAAATGACGCCCGGATGACGGGCTATGGCTACAGCATCGTCGATTCGACCGATGGGCAACACACACACCGGGCAGCCCGGACCATGGATCATCCGAACCGCCTCGGGCAAGAGGTCCGGGATGCCGTAGCGCGAGATCGCGTGCGTGTGGCCGCCGCAGAATTCCATCAGGTGGTAACGGCGACCCGGTTGAACCTCAGCTTGAATCGCTGCCGCCAGGGCTTGGGCTTGGTGGGGACAGCGGAATTCGTCAACATATTTCATGAACGCAGCCTTTCGGGGCCTAGTTCTCTGCGACTGGACTCTTCGGGGATTGAGCGCCTAAGCCCCCTGTCGCGGCAAACCCAGCCGGTTCCAGACATCCAACAAGGCATCCACCAACGCCGCCATTTCGCTATCGCCATGCAAAGGGGTTGGCGTCAGGCGCAGCCGTTCAGTTCCGCGCGGCACCGTTGGATAGTTAATGGGCTGCACATAGATGCCGTGATGCTCTAACAATTCATCGCTGGCGCGCTTGCATAAGCGGGCATCACCCACGAACAGCGGTACGATGTGGCTGATCGAGGGCATGACCGGCAGGCCAGCGGCCCTCAACTTTTGCTTGAGGGTAGCTGCACGTTCCTGGTGGCTGTCTCGAATTTCGGGGCTGACCTTCAGGTGGCGAACGGCCGCCAGCGCCCCGGCGGCCACGGTCGGTGCCAAAGACGAGCTGAAGATGAAGGATGCGGCAAAGCTGCGGACGCAGTCCACCAGTGCCGTCGAGCCGGTGATGTAGCCGCCCTGGGTTCCGATGGCCTTGGCCAGGGTTCCTTCAATGACGGTCAGGCGGTGGGCGCAGCCGTCGCGCTCGGTCACACCGCCGCCTCGGGGGCCATACATGCCCACGGCGTGAACCTCGTCGATATAGGTCATGGCGCCGTGCTTTTCGGCCACGTCCAGAATTTCCCGGATCGGTGCAATGTCACCGTCCATGGAATAGACCGATTCAAACACCACCAATTTGGCCCGATCCCGAGGATAGAGCGAAAGCAGGCGATCCAGGTCGCTCGGATCATTATGGCGGAAGATTTGCTTTTCAGCGCCGCTGTCACGAATGCCGACGATGATCGAGTTGTGATTATAGGCATCCGAAAAAACAACACAGTGCGGCAGAAGCCGGGCCAATGTCCCAAGAGTCGCTAAATTCGATGTATAGCCGGAATTGAACAAAAGCCCGGCTTCCTGATTGTGCAGACTGGCCAATTCCTGTTCCAACAGCACATGGTAGTGGTTGGTTCCGGAAATGTTGCGGGTACCACCCGCGCCCGCGCCGCACTGATCAAGCGCTTCGTGCATGGCTTGAAGCACGACGGGATGTTGCCCCATGCCAAGATAGTCATTGGAGCACCAGACCACGACCTGCCGTGGTCCGGCTTTGGTGTGATGGGTGGCGTGAGGAAAACGACCGGCGTGACGTTCGAGATCGGCGAACACCCGGTAACGGCCCTCTTGATGAAGGTCCGCGATCCGGTCGCGGAAAAATGCCTCGTAGTCCATATTGGCGCTTCCGTCCTGCCCTGTGGTTTGCGTTGACTTGCGTCGTATCGCTGCGTCGTTGACCCGTCACCTGGAACGCTCCCGGTATCGGCAAGGCGATGCTATCATACCGATGGTGAACGAACCAAACAGGCTCTGCGTTAAGGTAGGGTGCGATGGGCGATGAGCCAACCGGCCTTTTCGTGTTTTTTGTGACTAAAGATTGCATTATCGTCAAAAGATACCCGAAACTTGCACCCTTGGCTGCGATCCGGCCCTTGGTTGCGATCCCATTGGATCTCAGGAAGATTTAGCGCGAAATCCCGGCTTTCCGTTCTGCGGGCCATGCTTGCGTCCACTCCGCGCGCCTTCACCGCCGACCCGTCCGGTACCGGCGGGCTGCCAAGCGGGGATCAGGTGATGTTTGCCGGGACCGATTAAATCGGCCCGCCCCATCTGCTTGAGGGCGTCCCGCAACATCGGCCAGTTCTCGGCGTCGTGATAGCGCAAAAAGGCCTTGTGGAGCCGGCGTTGACGCAGGCCCTTAGCGGTGGTGACGGTTTCGGCCCGGTTATGGCCGAGTGGCCGAAGCGGGTTCCGTTCGGCGTGATACATGGTGGTGGCAAGGGCCAAAGGCGACGGAAGAAAGGTTTGGACCTGATCCAGCCGAAACCCCTTGCGTTTCAACCATAAGGCCAGATTGAGCATGTCTTGGTCGGTGGTTCCGGGGTGGGCGGCGATAAAATAGGGGATTAGATACAGCTCTTTGCCGGCTTCACGAGCAAAGCGATCGAACAAGGCCTTGAAGCGGTCGAAACTGGCGATTCCCGGTTTCATCATCAAAGCCAACGGCCCGGCTTCGGTGTGCTCGGGGGCGATCTTAAGATAGCCCCCCACATGATGTGTGACCAACTCTCGAACATAGGCCGGGCTGCGCAAAGCCAGATCATAACGCACCCCCGAACCGATCAGGATTTTCTTGATGCCGGGCAGAGTTCGCGCCGAACGGTAAAGCTGGATCAGCGGCGTGTGGTCGGTGTTCAGGTTTTTGCAGATATCGGGATAGACACAAGACCAACGTCGACACAAGGCTTGCGTAGCGGCATCCTTGCAGGCCAGCCGGTACATATTGGCGGTGGGGCCGCCCAGGTCTGAGATAATGCCAGTGAAACCGGCGCCGCTGTCCCGGATGGTTTCGATTTCGCGCAGGATCGAGGCTTCGGAACGATTCTGGATGATCCGCCCCTCGTGTTCGGTGATGGAACAGAAGGAGCAGCCACCAAAGCAGCCGCGCAGAATGGTGATGGAGAAGCGGATCATATCCCAGGCGGGAATCTTGGCCCCGGCATAGGCCGGATGCGGCGCGCGCGCGTAAGGCAAGGCAAAGACTCCGTCGAACTCAGGGGTCGACAGCGGCACGGGCGGCGGATTGAGCCACACCTCTTTGTCACCGTGGCGCTGCACCAGGGCGCGAGCGTTGCCGGGGTTATTCTCCAGATGCAGGGTTCGGGAGGCTTCGGCATAGAGCTGCGGATCGTTGGCCACCCGTTCCCAGCCCGGAAGCCGGATCACGGTGTGGTCGCGCGCAGCGGGATCGGTGACGCTTTCGCCCGGCTCAAGCACCGCCCACCCCTCGGGGACATCGCTCCGCAACAGAGCCGTTCCGCGAATATCGGTGATCTCGCGAGCGGCTTCCCCTTTCGCCAAACGATGGGCAATCTCGACGATCGCGCGCTCGCCGTTGCCATACACCAGCAGATCGGCCTTACTGTCGACCAGGATCGAGCGACGCACCTTGTCCGACCAATAGTCATAATGAGCGACCCGGCGTAACGACGCCTCGATGCCGCCAATCACGATCGGCACATCGCGGAAGGCTTCTCGGCAGCGTTGGGCATAGACGATCACGGCCCGATCGGGGCGCCGCCCGCCTTCGTCATTGGGCGTGTAGCTGTCGTTGTGGCGCAGACGACGATCAGCGGTGTAGCGATTGACCATCGAGTCCATATTGCCCGAGGTCACACCGAAGAACAGGTTGGGCCGCCCAAGCGCCTCGAAGGCGGCGGGCGCGCTCCAGTCGGGTTGAGCGATAATGCCGACCCGGAACCCCTGAGCCTCCAGCAAACGCCCGATGATCGCCATGCCAAAGCTGGGATGGTCGACATAAGCGTCACCCGTCACCAACACGACATCGCAGCACTCCCAGCCCAACAGGTCCATCTCGGCCCGTGACATGGGCAGAAAGGGCGCCGGCCCGAGCCGGTGTGCCCAATAGGGGCGATAGGAAAAGATCGGCTTGGGCTGGGACATGGCGAGCCTAGTGATGTGACTGAAAGGCGTTGTTTCTGGCAAAGGAGGGTGGCGAAGCCTAACAACAGGCTTCGTCGGGATGGCCTGCCGGGATTATAGAAAGCTTCGGCGCCGGTTGAGGCGACGCGGGCGAGCGGGCGGCGGGCCGACCACGCACGAGGTCGGCGGGCCGGACAAAATCCGCCCGGCAACCTGGGCCAAGCCGTCGAGGGTGACGCCATCGATTTCGGCTTCAATGTCGTCGATGCTGCGAATGTGATCGCGAATCAGAATATCCCGAGCCAGCCGTTGGGCGCGCCCAAAGGTCGAATCCTGGGCGCTGCCGAGCGCAAAACGCAACTGTTCCCGTGATCGCGCCAACTCTTCGGCGGTGAAACCGTCCCGTTGGGCCTGCTCCAATTCCCGAAGCAAAATCGCCGCCATCTCATCCAACTGCTCGGGCGCGGTCGCCGCCTCGAACAGAATGAAGCCGGTGTCGGTGTAGGAATCCAGATCGGCGTGAACATCGTAAGCCAACCCGCGCCGCTCGCGAATTTCCTGAAACAACCGCGAAGTCATACCGCCCCCAAGAATATTCGCTAGGTGGCGCAGGGCTGGAAGCTCGGGGTGATCGAGGCTCAGGCCGTTAAAGGCCAAGGCGTGGTGGGCCTGTTCAATATCGCGGGCGATCGTCCGGTGCCCGCCGCCATACCGGGCGGGTTGAAGAATCGGGACTGGGCCATTGGGTTGACCTTCGAAGAGCTGAGTCCCCAGGGCTGTGACTTCGCCAGAATCAACCCGGCCACTCACCACCAGCACCATCCGTTCCGGTCGGTAGTAACGCGCCAGATGATCCAACAGATGTTGGCGGGTGAAACTGGCAACATGGGCCGCAGTCCCCAGAATCGGGCGGCCCAAAGGCTGGTCGGGATAGAGTGTGGCGTGGAGAGCATCCCCCAACACCGCTTCGGGTTCATCGGCGTATTGGTCGATTTCCTGAAGCACCACCGAGCGGTCGCGCTCGACCTCTTCTTCCGGGAACACGGATTCGGTCAAAACCTCGGCGAGCAGACGGAGCGCCACCGGCCAGTGGCGCGCCCCGGTCTGAACATAGTAGGCGGTGCTTTCATAATCGGTATAGGCATCGATACTGCCGCCGCGATTTTCGATTTCAGCGGCGACCTCAAAAGCCGTCTTGGTGGCGGTGCCCTTGAACAGCAGATGCTCCAGGAAATGCGAAAGGCCGTTCCGGTCTTCGGGTTCGTTCCGGGCGCCAACCCCCACCCAAACCCCGGCGGTGACGATGGCCACATGGGGCACCGGGTCCACGACGATCCGAAAGCCATTATCAAGACGGGTCAAATGCTCGGTCATGGTGCCTTTGGACAGAATTTGGAATGGAGGAGGAAGCCGGTACCGACCCTGAAAGATGTAGCACGGCGAAACCGGATCAAGCCAGCGGGCGGGGGCAAAGGGAGGGCGCGACGAGAGGAAGGTGGCTTGATCCCAGTCGATGGGCAACGCCATAATCCGCCCGTTAATTGATTTCCTGGTGACGTCGGCGTTCCATGCCGTTAAGATCAAGAGTGGTTTGGGGTTGCGATTTTTCCATGACTAAAATTCTTATCGTCGAAGACACCGCCACTTTCCGGGCTATTCTTCGGCATCAACTGATTGGCCTCGGCATTACCAGCCTGTGGATGGCGACGGACGGCGAAGAGGCGCTAGGTATGCTGTGGCAGCAACCGGACTTCGACCTGATTCTTTGCGATTGGCACATGCACCCGATGGACGGATTAACCTTCTGTTCCAAGGTGCGAACCATACCGACGCTGCAAGAGCGGGCGATTCCCGTGCTGTTTATGACCGCCGACGCCAAACTCGCCAATCCGGTCACGCGGGAGCGGATCTTGGAGCACGCCAGGGGCCTGGGGATCGTTGAAATCCTCCCCAAACCGTTCGAAACCGACGAATTGAAGACAACCCTCGAACGTTGCCTTGGCCACGCCCTATCCTGACCCCGGCGATATCCTAACCTCGGCGATTCCGTTATTCGTCGCGCTGGGTGCGTTCCAAACGCTCGTGGCGCTCTTGGGCTTCTAGGCTGAGGGTGGCGATGGGGCGGGCGTCGAGTCGACGGACCCCGATCGGCTCGCCACTGTCTTCACAATACCCGTAGCTGTCGTCCTGAATCCGCTCAAGGGCGGCGTCAATTTTGGCGATCAGCTTGCGCTCGCGATCACGGGTGCGAAGCTCCAAGGCCCGCTCCGATTCGGCGGACGCTCTGTCGGCCAGATCCGGCTCCAGAGTCCCACCTTCCTGGAGCGTGTGGAGCGTTTCGGACGACTCCTGAAGCAATTCATGCTTCCAGTGGAGCAGCTTCTGGCGGAAATACTCCTTCATGATCGGGCTCATGAACGGTTCGTCTTCCGACGGGCGGTAATCCGGCGGTAAAATCGGCGACGACATTCTATGACATCCAATCTCGATGCAGAGCCAATCCCAGCGCGAACCCTGACGACGCCGACCGCCACCAGGGGCCTACCGCCAGGAGCCCGGTCGACTTGCCTCAACCGGGGCCGTAAGTCAAGCAGTAGAGAGAACCACCGGGTTTGTCTGAGGAGATGAGTTGGCAGCGCGGAATCAAAGAGATAGGCATCACCGGCGGCGGATGCTGGAAAATCAGGGATACTCTTTCGGGGTCCGGGTTGCGCTGCCGCATGGGGAGGGATAGAACAAGCCCTAGAGCGCACGCCCTTGGCGTCGGCGTTCTCTCGCCAACCGGAGCGGATCTGACAGTGTTTCGATTACGAACGCGTTCCCTGAGCAGTTCTTCGACGACGAGGCCGTCAAAGCGGCTGACCTCGGCCTTGGCCCTGCTGATTTTGATCTTGGTCGGCGGCGGCATCGCCTTTCTGGCCACCACCGACCTGTCGCCACCGCTTAAAACGCTGGAAAAGGTCATCCCGGATGAGCGTTTCCAGCACTAGAGATTTCGGTGCCGGGCGGGCGCGTTCGGCGGCGGTGTGGTTGAGCGGCATGGCCTGCGCATTGGCCGTGATAGCCGGTGGCGGCGCGAGGGCTCAGGACGCATCGCCGCCTCCGCCTCTCTCGATCATCGCGGTCCCGCCAGCCTCTTCATTGCCACCGTCCCCCTCCTCGTCGTCACCGCCTTCGCCGTCTCTGGATGCCGTGGGCATCCTGACGCCGGACAAGGGCGGATTGGGGCCGACTCTGTGGGCCGGTTCGTCAGTGGAACTGGTTCGGCGATTGTTGGCGGATGTGCCGGTGGCGGCGCCGTCGCCCAGCCAGCGCCGATTGACCCTACGCTTGCTGCTGTCGGCGGCAGAACCACCCGCTGGCGATGAGTCCGGAACAAGTCTGGCGCCCTTGCGCGTGGCCAAAGTGGCGGCGCTCGGCGCGACGACGGATCTGGAGCGGCTGCTAGCCGTGATGCCCGGCGGGCGAGACAATCCGGTTTTAGCGACGGTCTTGGCGACGGCTCCGGCTCCTGGAGACCCGGCAGGACTGGCGGCCCTGGCCCGTTCCGAGGGAACGGAACCCACCGCCCGGATTGAGGCCGCCGAGCGGGCGGCGGCGACAGGGGCGTTATCCGGGGTCGATCTGGCCGCCGCTTATGCCTCGGTACAGTTTGCTCCGGCGGCGCTGGCCCGACCCTTGAGCGCCAGCGAGCCCGGCGCGCGCGCGCGGGCGTTGGTGTATCAGGCCACCATCGCCGAATCTCAACCGGCGGTGCGGGCTGAACTGATCGAGCATTGGTTTCATTTGTTAGAGCCAGCCCAGGCGGTGGGGCCGGTGGCGGCTGTGCCCTTGGCGGTGTTGGCCCGCTTGCCAATCGAGGCGACGACGGTTTGGTTGGCGCCGACGGCGGTGCGGGCGTTCCGGGCGGCCGGACAACCAGAAGGAGCAGCACCTTGGCTGAAAGGGCCGGCCACGCCCGTTGAAGCCGGAGCCTTGTTGCGGCTATGGCCCCTGACGGTCCTGGCCGAAGATCAGACGACAAAAATCGGCGGATCCAATGGATTTGACGCTTGGCTGACGGCGGCGCTGGCCGATACCGATGCCGGGCGCCGGGCGCGGGTGGCGGGGGTGCTGGCGTTGCTTCAAGCCGCCGGGGAGCCCGTCAAAGAAGAAGCCTGGGTCGAGACGGCAGACAAAACGGCGGGCAACGGGGCTCCAACCGCAACAGCCATGCCCTCTCCGGCCTTATGGCAAACCCTGAATGCCGCAACGGCTGGCCATCGGGTGGGTGAAGTCGTGCTGGCGGCGTTGACTCTGCTGGGGAACGGAGGGCCACAAGCCTTGCCTCCGGTGATTCTGGCCCAGGTCGTCACCAGTCTGCGGGCCATGGGACTCTCCGCCGAGGCACGCGGATTGGCTCGGGAAGCCGTGGCGGCAGTGCTCGAGTGATACCGGCGAGGGCCCTGATACTGACACATCGCCTCCTCGGGCCGCGACGGCGGCCCCGCGTCCTCGTGGACGCAAAACCAAGGGCGCGGATGCGCCCGCCCGGCGTCTGATACCGGCGAGCCCTGATACTGACACATCGCCGGTATCGGGCCGCGACGGCGGCCCCGCGCGCCCATGCGCGCGAAGCCAAGGGCGCGGATGCGCCCGCCCGGCGTCTGAGGGCAGCCTTGATGAGTCACCATCAAGGCTCAATGGTATGAGGACAGCCTTGATGAGTCAACGTCAAGGCTCGAGGATAGGATAGAACCCTCATGGGGCGACCTGCACGAATTCCCACAATCGGCCTGCCCCCCGAACTGGATGCTTTTCTGGACATGCTGGCGGCCGAACGGGCCGCCGCCAAGAATACGCTGCAAGCCTACCGGCGGGATCTGGCCGATGCGGTTGCGTGGCTGACCGCAAACCGGAAAGCCGCCCTGGTAAGCGCCAGTTCGGACGATTTGCGGGACTATCTCGAGCATCTTCACGAGCTGGGCTCGACTCCGGCAACCGTAGCCCGACGGCGGGCATCGCTGCGGCAGTTTTTCCGATTTTTATGCTCCGAAGAGCGACGCGCCGAGGATCCCACCGCCGTTTTAGACAGCCCCGTCCGGGAACGACCCTTGCCTAAATTACTGGACGAGCAGGGCGTAATAGACTTGGTTGCGGCGGCTCATCGGTTGGAGGGGCCGGAGCGCGCGCGGCTGGTGGCCGTGTTGGAGCTGTTATACGCGACCGGGTTGCGCGTTTCGGAACTGGTTGAGCTGCCGTTATCGTCGCTGCCCAGGGAGGGGGAGTGGCTGTTGGTCCGGGGCAAAGGCGACAAGGAGCGGATGGTTCCGTTGTCGCCGATGGCTCAAGCGGCGGTGCGGGACTGGCTGGCCGTTCGGGAAACCTTCCTGCCAACGGGGCCTATCGCTCGGATCAAGCGGGCCAAACGGTATCTGTTCCCATCCTCCAGTGCCAACGAAGGCCACTTAACACGACAACGGCTCGGCCAATTGCTGAAAGAATTGGCACCAAATGCACAGATTGATCCGACCCAACTGAGTCCGCACGTCTTGCGCCACGCCTTCGCAACCCACCTCCTTGATCATGGCGCCGATTTGCGCAGTGTTCAAACCTTGCTAGGACATGCCGATATTGCCACCACCGAAATTTATACCCATGTGACATCCACACGCCTCAAACAAGCGGTGGTTGATCACCATCCGTTGTCGGAGGGGCGCAAGGCAAAGACGGCGGCAAAAACATCGGAGAGTGACAAAAAGCCCGTGGAGGGCAAAGCCTAACAACAGAAAAATAACGTTGATTATGGCGGATAAATTTTGACTTGTCCAGCGTTACAACGTGGTTTACATGATGGTAACGCATAGGGAGAGAACGAGTATGGCACAGGCCAGCGAAGGGGCGAAGGTGGTCTCGGCGAACCGGCTCGACACCGGCGAGGTGGTCTGGCTGGGAGATGATGATCTTTGGGTCGAACGAGTGGCGGTGGCGGCGCTGCTGCGGGGTCCAGCGGCCGAGGCGGCGCTGGCGCGGACCAAAATGGCCGTCGCGGCTGGCGTCGTGGTCGACCCCTATTTGGTGGATGTGGACGAAGCGGGCGGGGGTCCGCTGCGGCCCCGCGAGCAAATCCGGGCCCGAGGCCCGAGTGTACGTCCAGACCTGGGGGTTCAGGCGGGGTCCGATCCCCTTTATACCGGCGGTCCATGATACCGGCGAGCCATAACAATGACACAGTGCCGGTATCGGGCTGCGACCGCAACCCCGCGTGCTCGTGCGCGCGGAACCAAAGTGCGGACGCGCCCGCCCGGCGTCTAAGGACGGCCTTGATGTGTCATATCAAGATCAAGGCCCGATGGTATGGGTATCACCAATCGTCTGAATAGCCCCAAGTGTCGAGCGCCTTTTTCTCCAACTGTCCGGCCTTGGTCCGGAGGATTGCTTCATGACTGACCCGTCATCCACCGCCGTGCCCCCCGCCCCTGCCCTCGCCGCTGGCATCTATCATTACGATGAGACCGACCGCCGCTTTCTGGCTGAAAGAGTCGAGCAGTTCTCGCGCCAAGTGGCGCGCCGGTTGGCCGGGGAACTGACCGAAGACGAATTCAAGCCGATTCGGCTCATGAATGGCCTTTATCTTCAGCTCCACGCTTATATGCTGCGGGTTGCCATTCCTTATGGCGTGCTCAGTTCCAACCAGTTGCGCGGCCTCGCCGCCATCGGTCGGCGTTACGACCGTGGCTATGGTCACTTCACCACTCGCCAGAATCTGCAATTCAACTGGATCAAACTGGTTGATATGCCCCAAATTCTCGCCGATCTGGCCGCCGTCGACATGCACGGCATCCAGACCAGTGGCAACTGCATCCGCAACGTCACCACCGACCAATTCGTCGGAGCGGCGGCTGACGAGGTCGTCGACCCCAGAGTCTACGCCGAAATCCTTCGGCAGTGGTCAACCTTGCACCCGGAATTCAGTTTTCTGCCCCGCAAATTCAAGATCGCCATCATCGGCGGCGAACATGATCGGGCTGCCATCGCCATTCACGACATCGGCATCCGCGCCAAGCGCGGGCTGGATGGAGCGGTGGGCTTTGAGATTTTTGTCGGCGGCGGCCTGGGTCGGTCGCCCTTTCTGGGGCGGCGGCTGGCCGATTGGGTGGCCGAATCCGACCTGTTAGCCTATCTCGAAGCGATTTTGCGCGTCTACAATCAATACGGTCGGCGAGATAACATCTACAAGGCGCGAATCAAGATTCTGGTCCATGAAATCGGAATCGACCGCTTGCGCGAGCAGGTTGTCGCCGAATTCGAGCGGATTCGAGGGCCCAAGTATCGGCTGGATCCGGCGATTGTCGACGCCATCCACAAGCATTTTGCCCAACCGCCTTTTGCGGAGTTGCCAGCAGACTCGGTGGTGCTGGAACAGGCCAAGAGCGCAAACCCCGCTTTTGCCCGCTGGACCCGATCGAACCTGACACCTCACCAACGGCCCGGTTACGCTGCGGTCACGGTGTCGCTGAAGCCAACCGGCGGCATCCCCGGCGACGCCACGTCGGACCAGATGGACGCGGTGGCCGCTCTGGCGGATCGCTACAGCTTTGGCGAGATTCGGGTCAGCCACGAGCAGAATCTGGTGCTGGCCCATGTCCGACAGGATGACCTGCCGGCGTTGTGGCAGGATCTGGGACGGCACGGCCTGGAGACCGCCAATGCCGGCTTGGTTGGCGATATCATCGCCTGTCCGGGTCTGGACTATTGCGCCCTCGCCAACGCCCGCTCGATTCCCTTGGCCCAGGAGATTTCCCGGCGGTTCGCCGACCTGGACCTTCAGCATCGGATCGGCGAGCTGAAAATCAAAATGAGCGGCTGCATTAATGCTTGCGGTCACCATCATGTCGGACATATCGGAATTCTGGGAGTCGACAAGCACGGCGTCGAAACCTATCAGATTACGATCGGCGGCAACGCCACCGAAGCCGCCACGCTCGGACAGGTGGTCGGCCCGGCGGTCGGAGCTGAACGGGTTCCAGGCGTTGTCGAGTCGTTGATTGCGCTGTATCTGGAGCGGCGCACTGAGGGTGAGCGTTTTATCGATACTGTCGCCCGGATCGGTGTGGCTCCGTTCAAGGAGAAGGTTTATGGCGCTACTGCTTAAAGACGGCCAACCGACCGAAGATTCCTGGGTCAATCTCGACGACACCGTGGAAACGATTCCCGAAGGATCGGTGATCGTCAGTTTGGACCGATGGCGCCGGGATCGTGCGGCACTGGTGGCGCGGGGGGGGAGGCTTGGCGTCCGCTTGGGTAGCCACCACCGAACCGGAGAGATTGCCGCCGATCTGGACCAGTTCGCCCTGGTGGCTCTGGAGTTCCCCAAATTCCGGGATGGCCGCGCCTTTTCAACCGCTCGGGAATTGCGCGAACGCCATAGCTATACTGGCGAAATCCGGGCGATTGGCCATCTTTTGCCCGATCAGTACCAGTTCCTCCTCCGCACCGGCTTCTCCACGGTGGCAGTGCCCGATGATGCCAACCTCGCAAGCTGGCAACACGCCTTGACCGAAATCGACATCGCCTATCAGGCCGACGTGACCGAAGGAACGCCCTTATCACTGCTGCGGCGGAAGATTGAACTGGCTGCGAACGTCGGATAAATTTTCGCAAAACAGAGGGGGTGTCACCGTGTCTTCGATTCGCAACGGGTTCGTGGAAACCGTCGGCAATACGCCGCTGATCCGCTTGGCTGGGCCGTCGGCTCTGACCGGCTGCGAGATTCTGGGCAAAGCCGAGTTTCTGAATCCGGGCGGATCGGTCAAGGACCGGGCGGCCCTGGCCATCATCCAAGACGCCGAGCAGCGGGGTTTGCTGCGTCCGGGCGGCGTTATTGTCGAAGGAACCGCCGGGAATACCGGCATCGGACTGGCGCTAGTGGGCAATGCGCGCGGCTATAGAACCGTGATCGTCATGCCCGACACCCAAAGCCAGGAAAAGAAAGACATGCTGCGGCTGGTCGGTGCCGAGCTGATCTTGGTGCCGGCAGTGCCCTACAGCAATCCCGATAATTATGTCCGCTATTCCGGCCGTCTGGCCGAAGATCTAGCCCGCACCGAACCCAACGGCGCCATTTGGGCCAATCAGTTCGACAACACCGCCAATCGCGACGGCCACACCCGCACCACTGGGCCGGAGATTTGGGAACAAACCGACGGTCGAGTCGATGGCTTTACCTGCGCAGTCGGGACTGGCGGGACTTTGGCCGGTGTCGGCATCGCCCTCAAGCAACGCAATCCTAATGTTAAAATTGTCCTCTCGGATCCGCCGGGGGCGGCGCTCTATCACTACTACACCCACGGCACATTAAAGGCCGAAGGCAGCTCAATCACCGAAGGGATCGGTCAAGGGCGAATCACCGCCAATCTGGAAGGCGCCCCCATCGATTGGGCGCAACAGGTTTCGGACCTGGAAACCGTGACCGAGCTGTTTCGCTTGCTCAAGGAAGAGGGCTTGGTGCTGGGAACCTCTTCGGGGGTCAATGTGGTGGGCGCTATCAAGCTGGCTCAAAAATTGGGACCGGGACACACCGTTGTCACCATCCTGTGCGATTCCGGAACCCGTTATCAGTCTAAGCTGTTTAATCCGACCTTTTTGCGGAAAAACGGACTGCCGGTTCCAGCTTGGCTGTGAAGGCGAACCACAAAAGGCTCACAGGACCGGCACGCAGGCCCTTCCGAATGTGTGGGCAGAGCCCACGAAAAGCCCTATCCTGGCGCCTATGGGGCAGGGCCCTCTGGGGCCCCTTGAGCCCTTTCTATCCTGTAAGGAGCCTCGGCCATGAAACCGGCGAGCCGTAGCAATGACACAGTGCCGGTATCGAGCCAAGAGCGCGGACGCGCCCACCCAGCGTCTGAGGGCAGCTTTAGGGCGTCAAGAGTCAAGCTCGATGGCCTGATCCGACAGCTTTTGGGGGCGCTTTTGGGTCTTCTGCTGACCACCCCAGCTTGGGCCGCCCCTTTTGATCACCAGCATGCTGCCTGGAGTGCGCTTTTGAAAGCGCATGTGGTGGTGGCTGCCGATGGGACGTCGTCGCGAGTCGACTACGCCGGCTTCAAAACCGACCAAGTCGCCCTGTCGGCCTATCTGGCCACACTTTCCGCCGTCAGTGACGATGAGTATACCCATTGGACCGCTCCTCAACGCTTGGCTTTCCTGATCAACGCCTACAACGCATTCACGGTCTCGTTGATTCTAACCCGATATCCCGATGTGACGTCGATCAAGGATTTAGGGTCACTGTTCAGCTCTCCCTGGCGCAAAAGCTTCTTTACCTTGCGCGGAGAACAGCACAGCCTGGATGACATTGAACACAAAATGATCCGGGCCCCTGGCGCCTTTCATGAGCCCCGGATCCATTTTTCAGTGGTTTGTGCTTCCATCGGCTGCCCGATGCTGCGCGATGAGGCTTATGTGGCAGATCGCTTGGAGGCTCAACTGGAAGACGGCCTCCGTCGCTTCCTGTCCGATCGCTCACGCAACCGCTTTAACCCGGCCACCGGACGCTTGGAAGTCTCCCATCTGTTCGACTGGTACCAAGGCGATTTTACCAACGGCCCACACGGCTTGACATCGGTGGCGGCCGCCTTGGCCAAATACGCCGACCGGCTCACCGACGATCCCGTTGCCCGCACCGCCATTCAGGCCGGCACCGTGCCGATTGCATTTCTCGACTATGATTGGCGTTTGAATGATACCGGCGGGCCCTAACCATGACACAGGGCCGGTCCTCGGGCCGCGACTGCGGCGGCCCCCCGGCGTCTGAGGACAGTCTTGATGAGTCACCCGTCAAGGCTCGCTGGTATGACATCCCTGCGCGGTGATCGCGTCTGACAGCCCCAGCCCCGAGGCCCTGATGACGATAAAGCGATATCTGCCGGTTGGTTTTCTGGTGGTTCTGGTCGCGGCGGTCTTTTACCTCCATCTCGACCAGTATCTGAGCTTGGAAACCCTGCGTGCCCATCGCGAGGCCCTGCGTGATGGGGTCGCGGCCTACGGTGTGTTGGGCGGGCTGGGCTTTGTGGCGCTTTACGCCGTCGTGGTCGCGCTGTCGTTACCGGGAGGCGCCGTGATGACCATCAGCGGCGGGTTTCTGTTCGGTTCCTGGTTGGGCGGTGGATTGAGTATGATTGGTGCCACCATCGGCGCGACTCTGCTGTTCATCGCCGCGCGGTCCGCCGTTGGCGACGGTCTGCGCCGTCGGGGCGGGCCATTTTTGGACCGGATGGCCGCCGGTTTTCAACGCAATGCCTTCAACTACCTGCTGTTTTTGCGCCTCGTGCCAGCCTTTCCCTTTTGGGCGGTCAATTTGGTGCCAGGATTGCTGAATGTCGGTTTGACTCCCTTCGTGGTGGCCACAGCCATCGGCATCATTCCCGGCTCTTTGGCTTATGCCGCGCTTGGTGCTGGCTTGGGCACGGTCTTTGACAACGGAGGGACAATCACTCTTGCAGGCGTTTTCAGCCCAACCTTGCTGGCAGCCCTGACCGGGCTCGGTTTGCTGGCGCTGCTGCCGGTGGTGATAAGTCATTTTCGGCGAACATAATGCAGGGACCGAGCCCACGAAAGACCGTCCTCGGTGAGTGAATTCGCGGGGTCTGTCTTGGCGCTGGCTGCCATGATGTTGATCGATCCGGGCGTGCCGATCGATCAGCTCTGGGAGCGTCACGATTATGTTGGCCATTCGCAGTTTACCAACACCGTCCTTGATGGCGTTCCGGTGATCAAGGCCACGCCAGATGGGGCGTCGGGCCTTTATACTGGCGTCGACGTCGATGTCCTGGCCTGTCCAACGGTGCGCTGGCGCTGGCGATCCGACCGCCTGCAACCATCGGCGGATCTGCGTGCCACCGAAACCGAGGATTTTTCAGGGGTGGTGTTCTTTGTCTTCGGCGAGCCCACCCTACTTCATCCTCATGTCCCAACTCTGGCTTACGCCTGGACCGCAACCCCGGTTCCGGTCGGCAGCCTGATCCGCAATCCTCGCCACCCCGAAACCCTGGTCACGATCAAGGTGGAGGGCCCCACCACCATCGGCGTCTGGCGCGAAGAGACCCGCGACTTGCGCGCCGACTATCAGGCCGCTTTCGGTCGGCCTCCCAAAACTCACCTACGCCATATCGCCCTTTTCAGTGATAATGATCAAACTCAGGAACCTTCAATCACCTATTACGGCGCGATCACCCTACCGGATTGCGGGATGAGAGACCCATGACGATCATCAACCATCCTCCATTTGGGAAATTCGAACACCCGACCTTGACCGCCAATGGTGAGGTCCGGGCGAAGGTGCCGCTGCGTCGATTGGAAACCGTGTGGATCAACACCGGAACTCTATGCAATATAACATGCGATAACTGTTATATTCAGTCCGGTCCCCATAATGACCGGCTGGTTCACCTGACGCGCGCCGAAGTGCGGACCTTTTTGGAACAGGCCGCCGAGTGCGGAACCCAGGAAATCGGCTTGACGGGCGGCGAGCCCTTCATGAACCCCGAGTGTCTGGGCATGATTGAAGATGCCTTGGAGGCAGGGTTTCGGGTACTGGTCCTGACCAACGCCATGCGTCCGATGCAGCGGTTTGGGGCGGCCCTGACGGCCTTAAACCGGCGTTATCCGGGGCGCCTGACGCTGCGGGTCTCCCTGGACCATTATCAGGCCGAAGAGCACGAGCGGTTGCGCGGTCAACGGACGTGGCAGCCGGCCCTCGACGGCCTGATTTGGCTGGTTCGCGAGGGCTTTACGGTTGCGGTGGCCGCCCGGATGGTTTGGGGTTTGAGCGAGTCCGTGATGCGCATTTGCTTTCGAGAGCTGTTTGCCATCCATGACATTGCCATCGACGCTCAGGATCCAGCGCAACTGGTGCTGTTCCCCGAAATGACCAACGATCGGGAGGTTCCCGAAATCACCGAAAAATGCTGGGATCTTCTGGGAAAAAGCCCGGATTCGGTGATGTGCGCCTCGTCGCGGATGGTGGTCAAGCGCAAGGGAGCCCAATATCCGGTCGTCGTGGCTTGCACCCTGATTCCCTATGACCCGGCGTTTGAGTTGGGCGACAGCCTAGCAACCGCCTCCCAGCCCGTCGCCTTAAAGCATCATCATTGCACCAACTTCTGTGTGCTGGGCGGAGCCTGCTGCAATCCTCACGGGAGCAAAACCCCATGAAACCAACGCGCCAGGCCGATCTCTGTATTCTGGGCGGGGGATCGGCGGGGTTGTCGGTGGCCGCTGGGGCTGCTCAAATGGGCGCGCGCACGGTTCTGATCGAAGCCCACCGCATGGGCGGCGACTGTCTCAATACAGGGTGCGTGCCCTCGAAATCCCTGCTGGCCGCTGCCAAGGCGGCGGCTCGGATTCGGGATGGCCAGAGGTTTGGCGTCACCAGCGAGCCACCGCACATCGACTTCGCAGCGATCAACCGCCATGTCCATGGGGTGATTGCCGCCATCGCGCCCCATGATTCCGTCGAGCGTTTCACCAAATTGGGCTGTCAAGTGATCCAGGCCCCAGGACGGTTCGTGGATGAGCGCACCGTCGAAGCCGGCGGGCAGCGAATCCAGGCTCGGCGGTTCGTCATTGCAACGGGAGGTCGGGCCGCGATTCCACCGATTCCCGGTCTGGACACCGTGCCCTATTTCACCAACGAAACGCTCTTTGAGATCACGACGTTACCCGAGTCCCTGGTGGTGATCGGAGCCGGCCCCATTGGCTGTGAAATGGCGTTAGCCCACCGCCGGTTCGGGTCTCGGGTGACGGTCCTTGACCAAGGGCCGCTGTTGCCCAAGGACGATCCAGAAGCCGCCGATGTCGTCCGCCAGGCTTTGATCCGCGACGGCGTGACCTTGGCCGAAACGGTCACCCTGTTACGCATCGAAAAGACGCCCCAAGGGCTCGCCGTGGTGCTGAACGACGGTGGTCACGAAAAACGGATCGAAGGATCACATCTGTTGGTGGCCACGGGACGGCAGCCCGTTGTCGAGGCGTTGGGACTGGAACAGGCCGGCATCCGTTACACCCCCAAGGGCATTACGGTTGACGATCGCTTGCGGACCAGCAATCGCCGGGTTTTTGCCGCAGGAGATGTGATCGGTGGCCCGCAATTTACCCATTTGGCCGGATATCACGCCGGCATCGTGTTGCGTAACGCTCTATTTCGGCTGCCCGCCAAGGTCAATCTACGGGCTTTGCCTTGGGTGACCTACACCGAACCCGAATTGGCCCAAGTCGGACTGACCGAAACCGCCGCCCGTGCCCAACAGGGCGATAATCTCCGGGTCTTGCGTGCCGATTTTGCCGATAATGACCGCGCCATCGCCGAAGGCACCCCTTCTGGCTTTGTCAAAGCTCTGGTGACGACGCGAGGTGAGATTCTGGGATGCACCATCGTCGGCCCTCAGGCGGGTGAGTTGATCCAGGCTTGGGCTTTGGCCATGTCTGCACGCCTTAAGGTCAGTGCGTTGGCCGGGATGATCGCCCCTTATCCGACTTTGGGTGAAATCAACAAGCGGGTCGCAGGCGGGTTCTTTACGCCGACTCTCTTCGGCCCGAGAACCCGTGCTCTGGTCCAGTTTTTAGGCTGGTTCGGCTGAGATCGGTACATATCCGGGGTTACACCCTCGAGCCTTGATGGTGACTCATCAAGGCTGCCCTCAGACGCCGGGCGGGCGCATCCGCGCCCTTGGCTTCGCGCGCATGGGCGCACGGGGTCGCGCCCAATGCCGGCGATGCGTCCCCATTAAAGCGCGCCGGTCTCTGGTCTCTCTCCGCTACAACGCCAAAGGCGACACGGCTTCAGCGCATGTGAAGCCGTGCCCCATGGGTGGCCAGCCGATCCGGCCTACGCGGCGTGACTGGCCTCAGTCTGGGTGAGCAAGGCGTAAAGAGCATCGGCACTGGTGGAGCCGCGCAACTTCTCGCAGACCGCATGATCCCGGAGTAACCGAGACACTCGGGCCAAAGCCTTGAGGTGGTCGGCCCCGGCTTGCTCTGGAGCCAGTAGCAGAAACATCAAATCCACCGGCTGTTCGTCGATGGCGTCGAAGTCAATTGGCCGCTCTAGTCGGGCGAACAGGCCGTAGACGCGATCAAGGTTCGCCAGTTTCCCGTGGGGAATGGCGATGCCTTGACCGACGCCGGTCGTCCCGAGTCGCTCCCGCTCGAGCAGCACGTCGAAGATCATTCGCTCGTGCTGCCCAGTGAGTTCCGACGCCTTGCGAGCCAACTCCTGTAGGGCCTGCTTTTTGTTGCTGGCCCGAAGGTTCGCGATGATGCTGGCAGGCGTGATCAATTCAATCATGATGGGCTGACATAGTTGACCGGTCCCGGAGCATGGGCTCAGGCGCTTGGCGCGGTGCTGCCCTGGGGATCCACCCAGCCGACATGGCCGTCAGTCCGACGATAAACCATGTTGAGGCCGCCGTGGCCACGATTACGGAATAGAATCGCCGGAAGTTCAGCCAACTCCATGCGCATCACGGCTTCACTGACGGTCAGCGTCGCGATGGGCGTGGTCATTTCGGCGATCACAACCGGCTGGTGACTTTCGACGACCTCTCCGTCATGGCCATCGGCGCCGTGGTCTTCGGCCTGAAGAATATACTTCTTCGCGGCAACGGGCTCGCTGGTGCTTTCGCTGGCGCTGTGATGATCCTTGAGCCGGCTTTTGTAGCGACGCAGGCGCTTGGCGATTTTATCGCACGCCGTGTCAAACGCGGGGTAAGGCTCGTCGGCTTCGCCGATGGTCTGAACCAGGATGCCGCGTCCAACATGGACGGAAATATCAGCGCGGAAGAGGTGGGCTTCACGAGAGAAGACCACGTTCGCCTCGATCGGTCGACCGAAATACTTACCGACCACGCCGTTGAGAGTCTCGGCGACATGGCTGCGCAAGGCATCTCCGACGTCAAGCTGCTTGCCTTTAACGGATAGGTGCATGTGTGACTTTGTCCGAACTAAGCGATCCGCCGAGTATTGAAGAAACGACGCGGCACCGGGGGCGGACCTGAGAAATAGTAGCGCGCGCCGCCAATTGTCAAGAAACGCCCAGGCGATCCCAGGGCCATGGTTCCCGCCTTACTGTGCAGGTTCGTCTTGCACCGGCTGCCCGGTCCTCAACCAACCTGACCCGGCCCCGACAGCCTAACCCGGAGGCACCAACCCGCCTCCGGTTCGCCGAACCCGGTTGATCAAAAACGAAGAGACTTATCACGGCGCCGCTGCACAGAAGAGGGAATACGCATGGCTTCGCGATATTTGGCAACTGTTCGCCGGGCAATGTCAATCCCGTCTTCACGCAGGACATCGACAATCCGGTCGTCGGAAAGCACCGTATCGGCTGTTTCCTGATCAATCAAGGCTTTGATGCGGAAGCGCACCGCCTCGGCGGAATGGTCGGCTTGGCCATCGGCGCCGGAGATTGAGGAGGTGAAGAAATATTTTAGCTCGAACAGCCCGCGTGGCGTGACCATGAACTTGTTGCTGGTGACCCGACTGACCGTCGACTCGTGCATGCCGATGGCTTCGGCGATATCGCGCAGGATCAAGGGCTTGAGGAACTGGACGCCGTGGAGGAAAAAAGCATCCTGTTGACGAACCAGTTCGGTTGCGACCTTGAGGATGGTGGTCGCACGCTGGTGCAGCGACTTCACCAACCAGTTCGCCGAGTTCATGCGTTCGGTCAGATATTCTCGTTCGGCCTTCTGACGGACCTCGCGACTGATTCGGGTAAAGTACCTTTGGTTAACCAGCACACGGGGCAGCGTGTCTGGATTGAGTTCGATGAACCAGCCGCCGCCCGGTTGGGCCCGCATCAGAATGTCCGGGGTGACGGGTTGGGCCGGGGCATGGTCAAACGCCAGGGCGGGCTTGGGATTGAGGGTTTTGATCTCGGCCAGCATGTCCGAGATATCTTCGGCGTCCACGCCGCACACCTTGATCAGAGCTGGCAAATTGCGGGCCGCCAACAGATCCAGATGGTCAAGCAGAGCCTGCATCGCCGGATCGAGTCGGTCCCGTTCGCGGAGCTGAAGCGCCAAACATTCCTTGAGAGAGCGGGCGAAGATGCCGGTCGGATCAAAACGCTGGAGCGTCTGAAGAACCCGTTCGACTCGCGCCGGCTCGCAGCCGAATTGCTCGGCCAGCTCCTTCAAGTCGGCGGTCAGGTAGCCGGCATCGTCCAGCAAGTCAATCAGCGCCGCGCCGATCAGGCGGTCGGCGGGGTCGAAGAGGTCGATATTCAGTTGGCTGTGAAGATGATCCCGCAGGCTCATATCGCTGGATAAGGTTTGTTCCAGGTTGGCTTCGCTGTCCTCAAAGCCGGTGCCGCCGGAGCCATTCGACCATTGTCCGAGCGTTTCGCCGTCGCCCAGGGCATTTTCGGCGGGGCTGCTGGGATCCCAGACATTCTCAAAATCGGTATCCAGGGGACTGTCGCCGGCTCCGGGCAAGGTGTCCGCTGAGGTCAGCTCTACGGTATCCCGTGGCGGCGGATCAAAGTCGACAGGACGGCTTCGCTCGCCGTCATCACCGGCGGGACGATCAAAACCATCGCTCTCGCCCTCATTCTCGCCGCTGCCGCCGGGGCCGTCCATGCGATCTAAAAGCGGATTTTGCTCAATCTCGCGATCGATGTACTCGACTAATTCCAGATTCGACAGTTGCAACAGCTTGATCGCCTGCTGCAACTGCGGCGTCATCACAAGAGTCTGGGACTGTCTTAAGTCAAGTCGTTGCGAAAGCGTCATAGCGTGTGTTGTGCCTATGGGAGGCGTCTATAGGCTGAACCGCTCACCCAGATAGACTCTTCGGACATCTTCATGCACCACAATATCGGCGGGCGCCCCAGCCATTAATACCACACCTTCATGCATGATGTATGCCCGGTCGACGATGTCGAGGGTTTCTCGGACGTTATGATCAGTGATAAGAACACCGATGCCGCGATCCCGAAGATGGCTGATCAATTCGCGAATTTCATTGACGGCGATGGGATCAATGCCGGCCAAAGGTTCATCCAGAAGGATGAAGTGAGGCTGAGTGGCCAGGGCGCGGGAAATTTCAACCCGGCGGCGTTCACCACCGGACAGGGCCAGAGCAGGCGCCCGGCGCAAGTGCGTGATGGAAAATTCAGCGAGGAGTTCGTCAAGCATGGCCTCGCGAACATCCCGATTCTTCTCCACCACTTCGAGAACCGATCGAATATTATTTTCCACGGACAGGCCGCGAAAAATCGAAGCTTCCTGGGGCAGATAGCCGATTCCCAGCCGGGCCCGCCGATACATGGGCAAGGCTGTGATGTCTTGGCCATCCAGGACGATGGTTCCGTAATCTGCCGAGATTAGGCCCGTGATCATGTAAAAACAGGTTGTCTTGCCGGCTCCGTTCGGACCCAACAGACCCACCGCCTCGCCCCGCTGGACCGAGACGCTGACGCCCCGGACAACAGGGCGTTGTTTAAAACTTTTGCCTAGGTTGTGAGCAACCAGGCCCGTGGTCATGTGCAGCGGCACGGATCCATCGACCCCAGCCGGCACACCGGCATCGGGGGCGCCATCCAGGTTGGGCGCGCTGGGGGTAGGGCGTTTGGCCATGCTCTCTTGCGAACTCCCCTGGCAGGGTGGTGAGGCTTAATAGGGCGTCGAAGGGGTGACGGGGCTGGCCGCCGGATGAGGGGCTGGCGCCGGGGGCGTCGAACGGGCGACCGTCGCAGACGAAGCCGCTGCCGGAGTGGCCAAGGCCGAAGGACTCGGAGTCACAGACGCCGAAGTCGTCGAAGCCGAAGCAGGGGCCGGAGCGGGAGCCGTCGAACCCGAGCTGTTCTTGGGTGGTTTGCCGGCTTTGGGGTCCGTGCCCGGTTTCTGGGACTGGTCGGCCTGCTGGGGCGTTAACAGCCCCTCAACCCGGCGCCCACCACTGAGAACACGATTAACGTGAGTCTTCATATTCATTTCGGCAGCATCACCATTCACCTGATCATCACCACGCGTAATCTTGACATCTCCGACCAGCACGGCAACGTCTGTGCTGATCGAATACATGACACGGTCGCATAAGGCCACATCGGTTGGCGTGGTAATCAGGACATTGCCAATGCCGTCGAGTCGCTCCATCACCAGATTGCCGTTGGCGTCGTTTTTGAACTGCGCCACCATGGTATCGGCGCGCATCCGGCTTTGATTCCGAACGGCGATCGCGTCTCCCCGCGCCACAGCAAGCTTGGTATTATCGTAATACTCCAGGCTATCGCGGGCCGTCACCACATCGCTCTGTGTGACCAGCTTCAAGCCGGCCCCGGTCATCACGCCGAACTGCTTGTCGTTATCATAGGTACCGTGCTCGCCGAAAATCTGCTGAGAGGGCGAGACCACATGAACATTCCCCTCGGCGGTCATACGATAAACATCGGTCCCCTTGTCCTTGCTCTCGCGGTAATAGGCAGTCAGGACATCACCATAAACCGTAGTTGTTCCGCGAACCGCGCTGGCATTGCCGCGCGCCACATACGCCTTCTCATCCTGGTGCCACTCAATGGCGTTATCGGCCTGAACGTCCACGGGCAACTTGCCGGTTCCAGCGCCGCCGGGGAGAGTCGGCCCGCTGCTGGTTCCGGCGGCGGCTCCGGTTGTCGGCGCGGCGGCGCCGTTTTTGGGGGGCTTGGCCGGTTTGGCCGGCGTGACGGCAGGGGCGGGGGCGGGGGCGGCGATGGCGGCTGGTGAGGAGGGGGATTCGGCGCGGACGCTGGAGGCCGCGAGCAGCACCACCGTCACCGTCGCAGCGACAAGGGCGATGGTCGAGGGGGTGGGCCGGTGACGGAATGGGGAGGGCGCGGTCATCATCTCTCGGTTCCCTTGCCGGTGGTCTGGTTTTTGCCGGCCACGTGATCCTTGTCGGGGTGGTTTGAGGCCGAATGGTCCGAAGCAGAGTGGTCTGGAGCGGGGTGCCCCTTGGGAGGGGCAGAGTCGACAGAGGAGGCCGGGCCAGCCGGGGAAGGGGCAGACCTAGAGCCCGCGCCGTTCAGCATGGTCGCATTCCCCGAATGGGTGAAGGTGATGGTTTTGCCATGATCCACCGCAACAAAGCCATCGGCATGAATCTCGCCGGACGGCCCCTGCCCCACGATTTTATGATCACCCCAGGCGTTACCGGATTTGGTGTCGACCTCGGCTTGGTCGGTGACAAACTCAAAACCGTCATCGCGCAAGAAATGAACAGTGTCCAGCATCAGCAGCCGCCCATCATCCTGATTGTAACGGCCACGATCAGAGGTAATGGTCACCCAACTGCCGTTGGTTTGGGTCATTTCGGCTTCCGGTTCGACCAAATCCACCAGATTGGTTTGACCCGGCACTTCCAGGGCGCTTTTCGAGGTCATGGAAAAGGGGCGATCCTGGCGGTCATGGCTAAAATAACGGGCATTGACCATGGCCGTTTGGGATTTATCAATCTTGCCATTGACCCGTTGAGCATCGCGCAGATACGGCCAAGCCGCGATCAGGGCGACCATCACCAGTGAAAGCACCGGCAACCCCACCTTGAGGGCCACCACCAACCGGCTGTAACGGCGGCTGACCGTGCGGGAGCCCTCGAGTCCCCGGCCCCGGCGCATCCAATTGGGCATGACCGAATGGCGGCTTGGCTTGACGGTGGCAACCGGCTCCTGCACGGGGGATTCGGTCATAGGTCACGCCACTCCTGAACGTAGGCAGTCATGAATATGGATCACGCCCAACGGTCGGTCGCCTTCGGTAACGAACAGACTCGTGATCGAAAGTTCGTTCATCTGCCCGATGGCCTCGGCAACCAGGGCGTTAGGCCGGATGGTTTTGGGGCGGCAGGTCATGACGTCGCCAGCCTGAGTCGCCAAGAGGCCGGGATTCATATGCCGACGCAAATCGCCGTCGGTGATCACGCCCACCAACTGGTGCTGGTCGTCGACGATCCCGACACAACCCAATCTTTTGGCGGTGATGACCAGAATTACGCTGGCCATGGCGTCCCGGACATGGGCCAACGGCACGCCATCGCCGGCATGCATCACATCCGAGACCTTGAGCAGCGTTCGCCCCAACTGGCCACCAGGATGAAGATTGTAAAAGTCGGCGGCAGAAAAGCCGCGACTCTCGAACAGGGCAATGGCCAGCGCATCACCGAGTCCCAGCATCATGGTGGTGGAGGTGGTCGGCGCGAGGCCTAGCGGGCAGGCTTCAGGGGTGACGGGCAGCAACAGCGAAACGTCGGCCTGTTCGGCCAACGTCGAGCGGGGGTTCCGAGTGACCGCGATCAGCGGAATGCGGAAGCGCCGGGTATAAGCCACGATATCGCTGAGTTCGCTGGTTTCCCCGGAATTGGACAGGGCGATCACGCCGTCATGGCGCGCGATCATGCCAAGATCGCCGTGGCTAGCCTCGCCAGGATGGACATACAGGGCCGGTGTGCCGGTTGACGACAAAGTGGCGGCGATTTTTCGGGCAATATGGCCGCTTTTGCCCATTCCAGTCACCACCACCCGGCCCGTGACGGCCTTGAGGAGGGCAAGCGCCTGTTCGATGGCGCCGTCAAGAGTACTGGCCAACCGGGCCAACGCCTCCGCCTCCATACTCAGAACCCGAGCGGCGATGGCACGACCGGGATCTTCGCCGATCGGGCGGGACAGGGTGGGGGTGGGGGTGGGGGTGGGGGGCGCTTCGCTCAAGATAAACCGATGGTTTGATGCGTGGTCGCTATGCACGGCCTGTGGTCCCAACGCCTTGTTTCCGTTGTTGCCGTGGCTAAGGACAACATCACAACACCCGCGCGGTGACGTCATGTGCGTCCGTCGTCAGGGGGCCGCTACGCGCCGTCGCCCGGCACTATGCCTCTACCACCGATGGCGGTCAAACATCGGCTGGTTCTACGGCATTAAACATCCTTGCAGATCAGACCGGCGAGCCATAACTACGACGCACCGCTCAGTGCGGGCGGCAAGGATGCACGAGTCCGGTGGAAATTTCAGTGGGACAGAATGTCGGGCTCGATCCAGCCGCCAAGGTCAAGGGCAGCTCGAGTCGGGAGGAAGTGAAAGCACGCCTCGGCCAACGCCACCCGCCCCTCGCGTTCCAGCATGGCCTGAAGCCGGGCGCGGAGAGCGTGGAGGTGTAGCACATCGGAGGCGGCGTATTTCAGTTGTTCGGGTGTCAGTTCGGCGGCGCCCCAGTCAGACATCTGCTGTTGTTTGGACAGGTCGACTCCCAACAGATCCCGGCACAAATCCTTGAGGCCGTGGCGATCGGTGAAAGTTCGGACCAGCCGCGACGCAATTTTAGTGCAATAAACCGGCCCCACCATCACGCCCATATAGGCGCTGATCGCCGCCAGATCGAAACGTGCAAAATGGAATATCTTAACGATGGCCGGGTCGGTCAATAAGCGCCGCAGATTAGGGGCGCGATACTCTCCGTCTCGGAACTGAACGATATGACAGGTGCCATCGCCAGCAGACAATTGGACCAGACACAGCCGGTCACGATGGGGATTCAGCCCCATAGTCTCGGTGTCAATGGCGACCGCGTCACCCCAGCTGAGGCCATCAGGTAAATCGCCGTCATGCAGATCGATCGGCATGGTCCGGTCTCCGCAAAATCAGCGACGAGCGATATTGTATCGTGAGGCCCGCCCCGACAACCCGGATCGCTAACCCCCGACCGGATCGTCGCCAAGAAGATGGTGCCCAGGAGAAGACTCGAACTTCCACGACATTTCTGCCACAGGTACCTGAAACCTGCGCGTCTACCAATTCCGCCACCTGGGCCGTGTGGGGTCTTGCGTGGGGCGAGTTCCTACGCCTCTGATCCGAACCTGTCAATAGGTTTCATGACAGAATTCGGAAATACCATCGAGCCTTGATGCGGCCCCATCAGCCCAGACGCCGGGCGGGCGCATCTCCGCCCTTGGCTTCGCGCGAACGATGCCACGGCGATGTGGCTAAACCACCGCGATGAGGCTAAGATGCCGGCCCGTGGCGCGGACGCCATTGGGAGCATCGCTAGGCTTGTGGGCTTGGGGGGGAACTGTAATGGGGAAGCAGAACCGGATCATCACCGTGTTCGGGGGCAGTGGCTTTGTCGGTCGGCATGTGGTGGCACGTTTGGCGCGGCTGGATGGGGTGTCGATCCGGGTTGCGTGTCGGCATCCTCGGGACGCGGCCTTTGTGACCACCATGGGAGAGATCGGTCGGGTCGTGCCAATGGCCGTGAACGTGCTGGACGATCAGTCGGTAGCGACGGTCCTGGCCGGTTCCGACGAGGTGGTCAACCTGATCGGCGTGCTCTACGAAAGCGGTCGTTGGACCTTTCCGGCGGTTCATGGCGAGGCTGCCGGGCGAATCGCCCGTCTTGCCAAGCAAGCCGGCGTTCGGCGATTGGTGCATCTGTCGGCCCTAGGCGCCGACCGTCATTCAGCTTCAGCCTACGCTCAAAGTAAAGCCATTGGCGAGCACAAGGTGTTGGAAGCCTTCCCCGAGGCCACGATTCTGCGGCCCAGCATCATTTTTGGCCCCGAGGATAGCTTCTTTAACCGATTCGGTTCCATGGCGCTGAAGTCGCCGTTCCTGCCCTTGATCGGCGGTGGCGTGACGCGGTTCCAGCCGGTTTATGTCGGTGACGTGGCCGCCGCGATCGTCGCGATTCTCGATGGCGCCGGGGCCACCGGCGAACCGCCGACCACGGGCCGGATCTACGAGCTGGGCGGCCCCAAAGTTTACAGCTTCCGGGAGCTGCTGGAGCTATTACTGGTTCAGATCAAGCGGTGCCGTCTGCTGCTAAACGTTTCATGGAGTGCCGCCAAATTTCAGGCGGCCTTCCTGGAAAAACTGCCCAACCCGATGTTGACTCGGGATCAGGTGGAACTGCTCAAGACCGACAATGTGGTCAGCGAAGGGGCCCTTGGCTTGGACGCCTTGGGAATCACACCAACGCCGCTCGAAGTCGTGTTGCCCGGTTATCTCGCCCGCTTCCAGTATGGCGGCGGATATGGACCCGTGCGGGTTGGACGGGCCGCCTAACTCACACCATTGGGCCTTGATGTTGACACATCAAGGCTGCCCTCAAACGCCGGGCGGGCGCATCCGCGCCCCCCTAAAGTCAGACGGCGGCTCCGCGTCCACGAGGACGCGAGGCCGCCGTCGCGGCCCGAGGACCGGCGATGTGTCATGGTTATGGGCCGCCGGGATCATACCCTCTTCATATGGGGATCAGGTGAGTCTCTTGACGGCAACCGGAGGCGAAACCTCCGGTTGCCGGGGGGATGCGGCAAGGGCCAAAGCCTTGACCTGAGTCCTGGCCTGAGCCTCCAGCCGCAGTCGGTGGCGTCGGCGACGATTTCGGGCGGCCAAGGCGATATTTCCCAAGAGGGTAAGAATCACCGCCGAGGTCAAACCCTCGATGGCGGTAAAGACCAAGGCCGGCTTGTCGGCCAGAGAAACGCACAGGCTGACGGCAACAGCGGTTGACCCCACCGCCACCACAAGGCCCATCAACATCTTCAGGGTATCGATCAGGCGGCGGACCAGCCAGGGTGCAAAAATCAGCAGCGTCGCCGTGACCACCAGCATCCCAAGAAGCAGCGGCGCGAAATAGGCTGCCACCAGCCAAGCAGCAAGGTCGGGCGCGACCAGGGGCAGGAAGTCGGACAGGGTTTTGCCGCGCTGCTCGAGATGACCACTCAAGACCATAAGGTGGCCAAGCCCCTCTTGAAGATGGTTGGCTCGTAAAGCCGCTTCGGCCTGGTCCAAGACCGCTCGATCTTCGGCGGTGAACCAGTCGGGAGGAGGCTGTTGGCTTGGGCCAACGAGTCGAGCGACGCCCTCGGCCAGCAGCCGGGCGCTAGGGCCGGCTTCCTTGACCGGCGCCCAAGCATTAAGCGCCGTCAGAGTATAGCCATCGGGTGGTTTTCCGGCCCAGAGCACCAGCATTCCGGCAGAAAGGGCCAGGGCCAGAGTGAGAACCGTTAGTTGTGCGGCGATCAGGCGGGCTCGAGTCATGCCGTGCGACCCCTTTTTGAGGGGCTTTGCCCCATGGGCGCAAGAATAGGACTTTTCGTAGGGCAAAGCCCTACGAAAGCCCAAAAACGGCGCTATGCTGCGGAGGCGACCAGCCGGTCAGTGGCGGCTTCCAGTCGCGTCTCCAATTCCCGCATAGCCTGATGGCGGTCAAGGCCAGGAGCAATAGCGGGGAGGAATTCGACAATAATGGTTCCAGGGCGCTTCCGAAACGAGCGCCGGGGCCAATACACCCCCGAATTCAGCGCCATCGGCACCATTGGCACCTTCAATTGCTCGTAAAGCATACCGACGCCAATTCGGTAAGGGTGGCGGGCGCCGGGAGCCGTTCGGGTGCCCTGGGGGAAAATCACAATAGGACGCCCACGTTCCGCCACACGCCGGGCCCCGTCCAGCAGCGAAGCCATGGCGCGCCCCCGTGCAGCCCGATCCACGGGAATCATCTCGGCCTTAACCGCAAACCACCCCCAGATGGGAATCTTGATCAGTTCACGCTTCAGAACCACTGCCGGATCCGATAGCAACAAATGCAGTTTGAGGGTTTCCCAGGCGGATTGGTGCTTGGCCGCGACCAAATAGGGTCCGGCGGGCAGATGTTCCCGTCCGCGCACTTCATAACGCAACCCCAATAGAGTTCGCTCCAGCCAAGCCACGGTCCCCAGATACCACAAAACCACCGCCATCATTTTCGGACGAGGCAGCAACGGCGCCCAGACCAAGGCTAGGCACAAAAACGCCGTCCAACCATAGAATGCGATATTGAAAATCAAAGAACGGACGATAATCATGACGACTCCGGGGCAGAACTGACGGGAAAAAGGACTGATCGAACCAAGGCTGCCAAGTATTTATCATATTCGACGATGATCAATCCAGTCGTATTCCGCCACATCCACCAGTCAGCGACCCGCACATTGGCCGGAGCGACCGGATGAGGGATAATGAGCGCTTCGGGCAGAACCTGGCGGAATTCCAATAGGCTGCGTCGAAGATGATAATTGGCTGTCACCAGACGCAACGAAGTGAAATGTTCGGCACGCATCCAAGCCGCCGTTTCGGCGGCGTTACCGACAGTGTTATCGGCGGCATAGCCAAGAACGATACAGCATCCCTTATCGGTATTTTTTTGTCGGGTTATCCGCAGTAAAGAGCGAATATCAACGCTATGATAGACTCCGGAAATAAATAACTTATCGGCGCGGCCCGCTGCCAGCAACTCCAGACCGACCACCAGCCGCTCACTGCCGCCGGTCAGAACAACGATCGCGTCGGTGTGGCGTTCCGCTTCAGGACTGCCGGCGGCGGGCGGATCGCGGGGAATGGTCTCGGCGAACCACACCAAGCCCGCGAACCAGATCACAGCCACGGCGCCCGCCGCTGCGGCCAACCCACGAAGCCACCGAAGGAAGCGACGGACGGTCATGATCGCGGCCTCGTATCGAGCCTTGATGTTATACCGGCGAGCCCTGATACTGGCACATCGCCGGTATCGGGCCGCGACGGCGGCCCCGCGCGCCCATGCGCACGAAGCCAAGGGCGCGGATGCGCCCGCCCGGCGTCTGAGGGCAGCCTTGATGAGTCACCATCAAGGCTCGATGGTATTATACCGGCGAGCCCTAACACGGACACCCTGCCGGTATCGGGCCGCAACGGCAACCCCGCGTCCTCGTGGACGCGAAGCCGGAGGCGCGCGGGGAGTCGCGGCCCAACAACCGACGATGTGCCGCCATAGCCAAGACTCGCCGGTCTCATGGCAGAGCCGCCAAGACGCGCAGCACAGTCCAACGAGCCGTGATCGCTGCCAACCCCGCCGCAACCAACGGCACGGCGCCCAAGGCCAACCATTGGCGGGGCGTAAGAGCCATCGACGGCAGCATGTCCGAACTCACATCCCCGGCAGCATGAGCCAGAACAGCCAGCGTCACCAACCCCAGCCCGAGTCCGACGGCCCCCCCGCGCAGCGCTAAACCGACGATGTGGGCTTGAAATTGGCGCGCAACATACTGGTCTGATGCGCCCATCAAGTGAAGCAATTCAACCACCGGCGAATGAATGGCGAGACCAGTACGAACCGCAAACACCACGGCGGCGAGAGTGGCCGCTCCCACCAGAATCACCACGGCCAGCGCCACCAATTGGGCCGTTCGCGCCAAGCGGCGCAGATCATCAAGCCATGCCGCGTGGTTGTCTAGGCGGGCACCGGGCACCGATCGGGCGAGTCGGTCGGCCAGGGCCGGAACCTCCAGCCCACCACCATCAGCCACTTCAACGTCAATCAGGGCCGGCAGCGGCAAGTCGTCGGGCAGGGCCGAGCCCAGCCATGGCTCCAGCAATTTGTGAGCGGCGGCCAGCGTAATCGGCTCGGCCCGCGCCACACCGGGCGTAGCCCGCAGCAAGGCCAGCGCCACCTCGGTTCGCTGGACCAAGGGTGCCACCGAATCGACCTCGGTCCCTGTTCCGGTGCCCAAATCGTCGGGTTGCGGCGAAATCTGAACCGTCAGGCGCCCGGTCAAGCCATTTTCCCAACGCTCGGCCATTCCAGACAGCACCAACGCCCCAGCCAGAGCGATGATGCCAAGATAAACCATCACGGCCATGATCCAGACCATGAAGCGTCCGGTCGCGTCTTCCACCAGGGGCAAATCCAGACGATGATGAAACATCATCCTGCCCTCTTCACCGTGACCAGCCGGCACCGAGCACGCCGCCAGCCAGTCCGGCGGATGGCGTGGGCGGGGCCATGGTCGCGACCGCCACCGACGGCCCAATGCCCGCAGGCGTCAGGTTCAACGTGCCCCGATCCAGGTGCAAGCGCGGATGGGGAAAACGCCCGATCAAGCCCTCGTTATGAGTTGCGATCATCACCGTGGTCCCCAGCTTGTTCAACTCCTCGAACAGGTACAGCAACCGCATGCCGATACTGTCGTCGACATTGCCGGTTGGCTCGTCCGCCAGCAACAAGCGAGGCCGGCTGATCACCGACCGAGCGATGGCCACACGCTGCTGCTGTCCGCCCGACAGGGTGGGCGGTTTGGCATCCAGGTGATCCCCAAGGCCAACCCAATCCAACAGCTCCACCACATGCTCGCGAATCTCGGCTTCGGCAGCCCCCGCCATGCGCAAAGGCAAGGCGACGTTATCCAGGGCCGATAAATGGTCCAACAGCCGGAAATCCTGAAACACCACGCCAATGCGCCGCCGCAATGCCGGCAGTTCGGCGCGCTTGAGACTTGCCACATCTCGGCCAAACACCGTGATGGTGCCGCTGGTTGGACGTAATCCCAGATACATTAACCGCAACAGCGACGACTTGCCTGCACCGCTGGCGCCGGTCAAAAAATGGAAGGAGCCTGGTTTCAGGGTGAAGTTGATTCGAGATAACACCTCCGGCCCCGAACCGTAGCGTAACCCGATGTCTTCAAAACGTATCACCGGCGATCGCTCTCCCAGATTTTTTCCGGTGGACCGGCGGCCCCGCCCCGTGCCTTGCTTAATGGCCCGCCACTTCCTATAAGATCATTCCTATCGGAAAATCCGAGATTTCCGCCAGAGATAATCGCCAGCCGATGATCGTCACCTGTCCGTCTTGTTCGACGCGGTACACTCTCCAGCCGATCGCTCTTGGCGGTGCGGGGCGGAGAGTGCGTTGTTCCAAGTGCGGTCAGGACTGGGTTCAGCCGCCGCCCACCGAGGCCGAAGCAAACCCAAAGCCAAGTCCGAAGGCCAAACCCGGCGCAAAACCGAAGGCGAAGCCGGTCCCCGCGTTCGATACACCCACGCTCGCCCCACCCACCAATCCTAATTCCAGTCCATTCGCCTCGCCCTTTTCCGGCGTCGACTCCAATCCAACATTCGGTGCCGCCCTGCACGAGGCGACCGAGTGGATTCCTGATGCCGGCTCCTCGTCAGCAACAGGAGGCGGAGCAGGGACCGGGGCGGATGCCCGCCCCACGCGCTTTCCCTCCTTTGGAGTCGGCCATGATGCAACAGGTCGAGATGCACTGGGGCATGACGACTTGGACGAAGACTCGTTCGGGTACGACCATCCTTTCGGAGCCGAGTCTGAAGAACAGTCCTGGCGAACCCGACAGGGTTTGTGGGCCAAGCTGAAGAAGGCCTCGCGTTGGGTTGCCTTTGCCGTCGTCGTCGGGGCCGTCGCGGTCATGACAGTGATGAACCGAGATGCTTTGGTCGGTCTGTGGCCTCCGGCGGCCCGTTTTTACGAGGCCATCGGCCTGCCGGTAGACGTTTCCGGGGCTGGGTTACAGCTTCAGAGTGTCAAATCCGAACAGCGAGTTGAAGATGGAGCCGCGATGTTGGTGGTCGAAGGGCAAATTTTTAATGCCTCGGACCAGGAACGCGAGGTTCCACCCTTACTGGCCATGTCCATCGGGCCGGATCACCAGCCGGTCCATAAGTGGCGCATCCCGGTGACGCAATCCCACTTGGCGCCGGGTTCTATTGCAACGTTCCGTTCGGTTGAGCGTGATCCTGGGATTGTCTCTGAGGTTGCTGTTACTTTTGACGACGGAACTTGATGGTCTGGGGCTTTCATCAATACGTTCAGGATTCAAAGGGCCGACCGGCTTTTTGCGGGTGTGTGTGGGCACAGTCCACGAAAACAGCCCGTCCAAGCACCAACCATGAGGGTCTTTGATGGGCGTTCAGGTCAAAATCTGCGGCATCACACATCCCGAAGCCTTGACCGCCGCTCTGGACGGTGGCGTTCGGTTCGTGGGCTTTGTGTTTTACCCGCGTTCACCGCGCGCGATCTCACCGGCCCTCGCGGCGGAACTGGCGCGAATGGTTCCGACCGGCGTCCGTACTGTTGGGCTTTTCGTATCTCCCGATGACGCCTTCATCGACGACGTGGTGGGACAGGTTCCCCTAGATCTCCTGCAACTCCATGATGACCAACCGCCAGAGCGGGTTCGGCAGATTCGGCAGCGATTTGCCCTACCGATCATCAAGGCGTTCCGAATCGACAGCGCCGCCGACCTCGAGCCCGTCCCGGCCTACACCGATGTGGTCGATATTCTGTTGTTCGATGCCAAACCCCCAACCGACGAAAACGCGCTTCCGGGTGGCAATGGACGCCGATTTGATTGGCATTTGCTGCAAGAGCGCCACTGGTCCCGGCCCTGGATGCTATCGGGGGGCTTGTCTCCGGCCAATCTGAGCGAAGCGGTTGCCGCAACCGGAGCCCGGATGGTCGACGTGTCGTCGGGAGTCGAAAGCCAACCAGGACGCAAAGACCCGGCGTTGATCCGGGCCTTCCTGGAAACGGCAAAACGGCTGTAATGCCGGCGAGCTATAACAATGACGCACCGATTGTCGAGCCTCTGGCCGGGACCGCCGCCCCGCGCGCTCATGCGTGCAGGCGCGGGGGGCACAACCACCGACCGCAATGGCCAGGGGTGAGCACCGCCCCTGGCCCCCGAGCGGCGCTTACCGGCTCCGGGTTACGTCGCGCAAAATGGCCAACTCACCGGCCTGCTCTTCTAGGCGGTACTTCACCACGTCGGTAGAGCTGATGATGCCCAGAAGCTCCCCGTTTTCAACCACAGGGACGTGACGAACCCGACGGCGCGCCATCAATAGCATGACATCCTTCAGCGAATCGGAGGTCTTGCAGGTCTTGACCTCGCGAGTCATCATGTCTTCGACCTTGTAGGCGAGACAAGCCGCGCCCCGATCAGCGATACCGCGAATGATATCACGCTCGGTAATGATCCCGGCCAGTTTACCCGAGCGGTCACGAACGGCCAGCGAGCCGAACTTCTTTTCCTTCAAGACCTTGGCCGCGGACTCGATGGATTCGGTCTGGACGATGGTAATCACGCCGGCGCCCTTGGCACGCAGTATTTCCGCGACGTTCATTGACTCTTATCCTCACCTGGGAGTGGCTGCCTCACCTTAACTGATCGGAGCGTTACCGCCCCTGGGCGATTCGGGGTGCCGCCGCTCCTGGGCTGGTCAGAGCGTCACCGCCGGGGTAGCCCACAGCTGGTTGAATTTTATGTCCTTTATCGCGCGGCGCAAAGCCCTAATTCACGCCGCCCGCCGCCCGGCTCGTCGTTCGGCGACCATGGCCTGGATACGCACATAGTCGGCCTTACCAGTGCCGAAAATCGGAATCTCCTCAACCACCATCACCGTCCGGGGCACCAGCAATTCTGAAACCCCCTGGCGATGGGCCTGCTCAACAAGAGCGGTGCGCTCGGCTCCTTTATGCTCTGTGACTAGGACCAAATGCTCGCCCTTACGGGGGTCTGGGGCCGCAACCACTGCGTGCCGATATTCCGGCCATAAGGACAACACCAGTGCCTCGGCAGCCCCCAGCGAGACCATTTCGCCGGCCACCTTGGCGAACCGCTTCAACCGACCAACGATACGGACAAAACCATGCTCATCAACCGTTGCGATGTCGCCGGTATCATGCCACCCATCCGGTGGCGGCTCGATCCCGCCAGAGCCGTCGGTTTTCAGATAACCCGCCATAATGTTGGGACCGGACACCAGCAACCGGCCTCCTTCGGGGATTCCGTCCACGGGCTCCAAGCGATAGCGGATGCCCGGTAGTAACCGCCCGACCGCACCCGGAATTGCAAACATCGGGGTATTCACGGCCAATACCGGCCCGGTCTCGGTGGCACCATATCCTTCCAGAACCCGCACCCCGAAACGGTCGGCCCAGACTCGCCGAGTCTCTTCGCGCAGCTTCTCGGCTCCCGAGAAGATATAGCGAACCGATCGGAAATCGTAAGGATGAGCAACCCGTCCATAAGCATGCAAGAAGGTATCGGTCCCGAACATCATGGTGGCACCGCAGGCATAGACGGCTTCGGGCACCGCTCGATAGTGCAGGGGCGACGGATACAAAAACGCTTTGAAACCCGACAGCAGCGGCAACGCCAACCCCCCGGTCAAGCCGAAGGAATGGAAGACGGGCAGGGCGTTAAACAAGATATCAGATGGGCTGAAATCAACTCTGGCACGAAGCTGGCGGCAGTTGGCGATCAGATTCCGATGACTGAGCACAACCCCCTTCGGCAGATTTTCTGATCCCGACGTGAACAGGATCACCGCTCCGGCCCCTGGATCGCCTCTGTGCTGTTGGTGCCAGGACCGCGCATGGCGCGCTCGCCACAGCCCGGCGAGCCGCTCAAAGATGGTCAAACTGGCCCGCACGTCTTCCAGATAGAGGATTTCGGCAACCCCAGAGAGCGCCTCGGTCAGGGCTTCGAGCTTGGCAACCGTAATAAAACGACGCGCCGTAATCACCACCGTCAGATTGGCGGCCCGGCACGCCTGGGCGGCCTGGGTCGGCCCCACGGTAAAGTTAAGCATTGCCGGAACTCGGCCCGCTGCCTGAAGCGCAGTGAACACAACGGCAGTCCCCACCGCGTTGGGCATCAGCACACCCACCGCCGCCCCCGGCGGGGCGACTCGAGCCAACCGTGGCCCCAACACCATCGCCGCCACCACCAGCCGGTTATAGCTGATGGGCTTGCGTTCCATGTCCTCGAACACCAACCGAGCGCCCCCATAACGGGCGCGGGTATCGAGAATCGCTTCAAATAACGTCCGATCCAGATTATGGGCTTCGAACGCGGCTTCAGTCATCAGATCGTAAAGCTTCTCACCAGCCAGTTGGCGGCGGCGACGACCGACAACACCACGCGGCAATTCGATCCGCCGCGCCGGCCCAATGGTGATGGTCACGCGCGGAAACCAGCGAGTTGGCACCAACCCCCGCGACAGCGAAAAGGGCGAGGCTTCCGTGCCCTCGATCCAAACTGGCACAATCGGCGACCGAGACCGGGCCGCAACCACCGCCGGGCCGTCGTAAACCTTCATCAAGGCGCCGGTGACACTAACTCGACCCTCGGGGAACATCACGCACCGCCCCCCCCGTTTCAACGCCCGTACCACCGAGATCATGGCCAAGGGGCTATTGGGATCGATCCGAAAAGCATCCACCAGCAACAGCCAAGGCCGCAACCACCGGCATTGCTCCATGGCTTCGACCACCGCCAAACTCGGCCGACCGGGCAGAAAGCTCGCCAGCAAGGGCGCATCGATCAGCGAAACATGGTTGACCACCACGATTGCCCGATCCCCTGCCGCCCGATAATGTTCAAGGCCGCGCACTTCGACCCGGTAGAGCCAGCGAAACAGCGTTGCCAAGACAACCTTCAGGACCGGCGCCAGCCGGCGCTGCGCCCAGCCGAGCCGAATTGTTGCGGTGGACACCATGACCTCCCTAGGCAACGCGGACCCGAACTTTCGCCTCGGCCCCAACAGAACTGCTCGCACCATGCCCAATTCGGATGAAAAAGAACAGGCAAAGAGAGCCGGGCGTCGGAGCCATGGGCCATACCGTCGAACCTTGATGTTGGCACATCGAGGCCGCCCTCAGCGGATGCGCCCGCCCGGCGTCTGAGGGCAGCCTTGATGAGTCACCAATCAAGGCCCGTTGGTATAACGCGAAACCCTTCGCTCCCGATTGACCTCCAGCTATGACAAGAGCAATCTGTTCCAACGTCATCCTTGACGGCTGCCCCTGGTTCTGTCTGGTGATGAGCGACACGCGCCTTGTCACACTCACGCCCTTTTTTCGATGGAGGCTCCGTCCGTGGCACATGATCGACTGCTGACGGCGATCCTCGACGCCAACGAACGAGTCCCGGACGTCACATTTCTGGGGCTACTCGGTCGCCCGACCAACCCCATCACCATCTGCATGTGTGCCGATTATCTGATCCCTCTGACCCTTTATCAGGGCCACGACGTTGTCGAAGCCCTGGACGCCTTGTCCCAGGCCGTTACTTCTTTGATGCGGGCCGGGCGGGTGGTTTAGGCCCCTCCCTACTCGCCTTCGGCCCAACCCCTTTGGAGAGTCATTCCAATGTCCATCTGTTTTCGCATCGGCGTCGTCCTCCTGTTGGGCTGTCTGATCGCCACGCCGGTCTATGCGACCGAAGTCGTTCCAGCTGATGATGCGGCAGCCGAGCAGATCTTCGACCAAGCCAAAGCTAAGGCCGGATTCTGGAAGCTGATGCAGCATTTCCAGTCGCAGACAGACCAAACTTATTGCGGAGTTGCTTCGGCAGTGACGGTCCTGAACTCCCTAGACATTGCCGCCCCAGCCTCTCCAGCCATTTATCCTTATCGTCGATTTGACGAATCGAATATCTTTACTGACTCTGTGCTTGCCATCAAGGCGCCCAAAGCGGTTCATCTGGGCGGGTTGACTCTCGACGAATTGGCGAAGGTGATCGGAAGTTTCGGTGTTCAAGTCACCACTCATCACGCCGATGCGCCATTGACCCTCGAGACCTTCCGCCCCATGGTTGCGGCGGCATTGGCGGATCCCGAGGCGCGAGTCATCGTCAATTTCCAACGCAAATTGCTGGGTGAAACCGGCGAAGGCCATCATTCGCCGCTGGGGGCTTATGATGCCGTCAGCGACCGCTTCCTGCTGCTGGACGTGGCCCGTTATCGCCTGCCGCCGGTTTGGGTGAGCGCCGCCGATATGTGGGCCGCGATGAATACGGATGATCCTGACTCCGGCGCCAAACGCGGTTTTCTGATCATCCATAAGTGAGGACGCCCCCCGTTCGGTTCCGCGTGTCGGTACCGAACGGCCCTAGGCAACAGGATAGAGGCGACCCATGGACGAAGGCGGCGTGCTGATTCCGGCGTCTGTCCGCCGGGCGGTGAGCGCCGCCCGATTGGCGTTGGGGTGGGAGCGGCTGTGGCAGGCCGCATGGATCGCGATCTGCGTTGTGGGCGGGTGGGTCGCTTTAGCGCTGTTGGATGTGCTACCCCGCTTGCCGGGCTGGCTCCATGGGCTGGTGCTGACCGTAACGGCTTTGACTCTGGGGCTACTGCTCTGGCGGGGATTTCGCGGATTCCGCTGGCCCACCGCAGCCGAGGCCATGCGGCGGCTGGAACGCGATAATGGGCTGCGTCACCGGCCCCTGTCCGCCCTACACGACCGACTAGCCACCGATGACCCCCAGCAAGTCGCCCTATGGCACCATCACCGCCAAGCGTTGATGCGCCAACTGGGCCGGTTGCAGGTGCTCTGGCCCAATCCTGGTCTGGCCACTCTGGATCCACTCGGCCTCCGAGCGGTGGTCGGGTTGGCGCTGGTGGTGACGGGAGTCGGGGCCTGGGGCGACTGGGGCCCCAGACTGGCGGCAGCCTTGCAACCCCATTGGAGCCGTCCGGGCGGAATGGGGCCAGCGGCTCTCGACGTTTGGCTGACACCGCCCCCCTACACCAGCCTGCCGCCGGTCATTCTGCATCGGGCGGATGCAACGCCGAATCCTCAGCCTGTCGACGCCGCCACCGGAGCGCCGATTTCGGTTCCCGCCGGTAGCGTGATTCTGGCCCGAGTCAGCGGTGGATGGGGAACACCCACCCTGACCGTGAATGGGACCGAGCAACGCTTCTCGGCCCCTGACGATAGCCATTTCCAAATTCAACAGACGATTGCCGCCGGTTCCGAAATTGCCGTGGAGCAAGGGGGACGCGACCTTGGCCGTTGGGCGATCTCGGTCCACCCCAACCAACCGCCAGGAATCCGTTTTGCAGCGCCCCCCTCACTGTCCGACCACGGAACCCTCCGCCTCGCATACATCGCCGACGACGAGTACGGGCTCGCTTCGGTTGTGGCGACGGTCAGGGCCGCGCCGGGCGTCGAGACCTCCGGCGGCACCGAGCCGACCTCCCCTCTGATACCGGCGAGCCCTGATACTGACACATCGCCGGTATCGGGCCGCGACGGTGGCCCCGCGTCCTCGTGGACGCGAAGCCAAGGGCGCGGAGGCGCCCGCCCGGCGTCTGAGGGCAGCCTTGATGTGTCACCATCAAGGCTCGATGGTATGACACTTTCGCTGCCGTTGCCAGGCGCACGCCCCAAGACGGCTCATGGCACCAGCGATCATGACTTGAGCGCCAGCCCCTGGGCCGGGCTGCCGGTGTTGATCGGGCTGACCGCCACCAACGGCGCAGGACAGACGACCCATTCGGACGAAGTTCCGCTGGTTCTGCCCGAACGCGCGTTCCGAAATCCGGTAGCCCGACAGATCATCGCCGAACGAAAGGCGCTGGCCCTAGGCGGCGAGTCCGCACGGGAAGCGGTTGCCCAAGCCTTGGACACTGTGTCTGTTCACCCCGATCGCTATCACGGTGACCCCGTGGTGTTTTTGGCGTTGCGGGTGGCGGTTGGGCAATTGATCCGGGATCACACGCCAGGAATAATTCCGGCTGTCCGGGATTTGCTGTGGGAAAGCGCCCTTCGCCTGGAGGATGGCGAGTCGTCTTTGGCCGAGCGGGACGTTCGCGCCGCCGAGGCCGCTCTGGCCGAGGCGCTGGCTCATAATGCCAGTGAAGAGGAACTGCGCCGCCGCATGGATGATCTCCAAGCTGCCGTCGACCGACTCTTGGACAGTTTGGAAACCCAGCCCACCCCCCTCGAAGCCGCTCACCAGCCGCCCGCGTCGCCGCCCACCGCCCCCACGGTGCTGGAGCGCACCGACCTGGAGGCCATGCTGCACACGCTCCGAGACATGACCGAAACCGGCGCACACGACCAAGCCCAACAGGCTCTCGCCAATCTCAGTCGACTGCTGGATGGCCTGAAGTCCGGGGCAGAGTCTCCCGATCCCAACCAACAGGCCCATGCCGAAATCCTCCGGAAACTGCAAGATCTGACCGCTCAACAACGGAACCTATTGGATCGGACGTTTCGCCAATCCCAAAATCAGGGTCAGGCCTCCCCCCAAAGCCCGTCAAAACAGCCCGACGCCCACACCGGGGCGCCGCCGCGTGCTTCGGATCAGGAACAGATGCGGCATCAACTGGGCGCCTTGATGCAGCAGATGGGAGAAATTGACAACGATGTTCCCGCGTCGTTGGGCGATGCCAACCTATCCATGCGTGCCGCTGAACGGGCGCTTCAGCAAAATGACACCGCCGCAGCCATCGCCGCCGAAAGCGACGCCGTGGATAAGCTTCAGCAAGGCGTGCGTGGTCTGGCGGCCCAATTGAGCGGGTTAAGCGCGGCTCAGGATCCGTTGGGCCGGCTCCGCCCTGCTGCCGGGATCATGGATTCGGCAGAAACCAGCGTTCCCGAGGCCTCGGAGCTGCAAAAGTCACGGGAAATCCTGGATGAATTGCGCCGTCGGGCCGGCCAGCGCGAGCGATCTCACCAAGAACTCGATTACATCGACCGGCTTTTGCGGCCTTTTTGAAGCGGGGCCGGGCGGGCGCGGATGCGCCCGCCCGGCGTCTGAGGGCAGCCTTGATGAGTCACTATCAAGGCCCGATGGTATCATACCGGCGAGCTATAACGATGACACACTGCCGGTATCGGGCCGCGACGGCGGCCCCGCGTCCTCGTGGACGCGAAGCCAAGGGCGCGGATGCGCCCGCCCGGCGTCTGAGGGCAGCCTTGATGAGTCACCATCAAGGCCCGATGGTATCAGAGATCGCCGAAGACATCGGTCCAACATCCCATCAAGGCCGCATCCACCTCGGGCATCGAGACCAAATGCCCCAGCGCATGCATTGATGTGACGCCATGCTCGCGAATGCCGCAGGGGACAATCCCAGCGAAATGGCTAAGGTCCGGCTCCACGTTCAGGGCAATGCCGTGAAACGTGACCCAGCGCCGAACCCGAACCCCCAGAGCGGCGATCTTGTCTTCCTGTCCGGGCAAGCCGCCATAGGGGCCGCGATCAACCCAGATTCCCACGCGCCCCTCTCGGGTTTCGCCCTTGATGTTGAAGCTGGCCAGGGTTCGGATCAGCCATGTTTCCAGGGTGCGGACAAAACACCGGACATCGGGACCGCGCCGCGCCAAATCGAGCATGACATAAGCCACCCGCTGGCCAGGACCGTGATAGGTGAATTGACCCCCGCGACCGCTGGGATAAACCGGAAAGCGGGCAGGTTCCAGGAGGTCTTCCGGCTGGGCGCTGGTTCCGGCGGTATAGAGAGGGGGATGCTCCAGTAACCACACCAACTCCGCCGCCGTTCCCGCCCGAATAGCGGCCACCCGCGCTTCCATCTCGGTCACGGCCTCGGGGTAGGAAACCGGAACCTCGGCAATCCGCCATTCCACCATGCTCTGCCCTCCACAATCGCGCGGTACTATCGACCGGGAAAAGGTCAAAAGCCACCGATTCCAGAGGCTCCATCGGGTCGACGCCGCAGCCCATCAGGGCTGGCATGAATTCTGCTTGGCATCGGGCCGGGGGACAAGCCGAAAGGATAATGATGATGATGCGGCCCGTGCAAGCGCCGTGGATTCGGCCAGGGGTGGTGGTTCACGATCCTGCAATCCCCGTGGATGGCCTGCTCGAGGGATTCGCGCAGGCCATCCAGGAGCGGGGATTTGCGGTGGGCGCCCTCATTCCCCGTGAAGATCACGGTGACGATGGCCGTGATAATGATCTCGATCCACCATCGGAGAGACCTCCGATCCCCCTGGATACTCCGGCGCTGGCCTCGCGTTGTCTGCGAGGCGCCATGCGCGATGATGCCGATCTGGTGGTCATCAGCCGCTTTTCCGCCTTTGAACACGCCACCCGCGCCCTAAAAGCTGTGGTGGAAGGCGGGGTTTCGCCGGGCTTGCCGATTCTGACCGCCATTGCCGGCCAGGATTTGCATCGCTGGCATGACGTTATCGGCCAGGATGGCGCCATTTTGGCGCCGACTCTGGATGCGCTTTGGCATTGGTGGGGACCAGATCGCCTTTATCGTGATTTGGCCTTAGGCGTGACCGATCAGGCGGTGCGTCGGTTGGTGTGTGGCCGGCGCTGGGTCATGGTCGAAGGCCCCCACGGGGCCGGGTTGGCTTATCTCCCTAAAAGTCCGGCAGGAACCCAGGCCAGACTGCCGGCCTTGCGACAACTCTCCCTGCGGCAACTGGCTGCGTTCTGTCAATCCTGGGATCCGTTGGAAATGGCCGTAGGGATTGCCGCCATTAACGCCCATTACAACCGCGCCGATCTTTCCGGGATCGTGGCCGGAGATGGCGCCAGCGGTTTGCGCGATGAGACCGGGCGCGTGGTGGTGATTGGCGGTTTCCCAGGCCAGCGAGAGTTGTTTCCCCATGCCCAAGTGATCGATGCTGATCCCCAACCCGGAGAATATCCCATTGTTGCCATCGATACTTTAGTTCCTGGGGCCGCCGCTGCGGTGGTCTCGTCTTCGACTCTGGTCAATCGCAATCTACCCCGGATTTTACGCCTCGCACGGGGCGCTCGGGTGGCACTGACGGGGCCGACCACGCCACTGACACCACGCCTTCACGACTATGGTGTTGAAATTCTGGGGGGATTTGTGGTCCGAGACCCCCGTGGACTGGCCTTGGCCGTCGAGGCTGGCGCCGGTCCACGGGAATTTGCTTCGTTTGGCCGCGCGGCCCACCTCCGCCGTCAAAAGGGAGGGAGCCCCGCGCACCAAGAACCCCACGCTCTCCGCGAGATTTACAACAAGAAAAACGATAACAGAAAAACCCCACGGAAAGATATAGAGAGCGGTGACAGAAAACAGGCACTATCTGTTATTTCCCGATAATCACATCGCTCGATTTGATGATCGCGGAAACTTCATCGCCAACAGCGAGTGCCAGGTCGTCAGCCGCTTCGGTTGTAACTGAAGATGTCAGGATATTCCCGCCACCGATATCGATCTTGACCTTGGTCGTGGCCGGACCTTTGGCGATCTCGATCACTTTTCCCTTAACAATGTTTCTGGCGCTGAGTTTCATGAAAGCCCCCTAAAGATGACCAATCAGGAAGATATCGGACGGGACACAAGATCGACTCTTGGCCGTTATATACCGAAACTTCATCACGATCTCTCGACCGGCCGGATGCCGACCGCTTAGGGGAGCATGTAAGATTTTAATCTGTTCGGTCAAGGCCGAGCCGAATGAATTAAGCACGTTGCATGCCGATATTTGGGGCTTTGAGAGCGCATTCCTTCCCAGGGCGCCGCCTTCGCCTCAAAGCCCCGGTCGGCCCCGAACAGCGTTATATATTTGTAGGTATAACGACAGAATTCCGGATCGATGTCCGGTATCAGACAGAATGTCTCCGGTTTTTCGGCAGGGGCAGGGGTGTTGATTTTGGCACTCGGTTTGCTTGGGTCCAACGCCGTGTCGCCATCACGAAGGCCGGCAGGCCATGCTGAAAGTGTTCCGCCATGATTGATGATGACACCTTGCGACGCTTGATGACCGAGGATGTCCCTTATGGCGACTTGACCACCGACCTGTTGGGAATCGGGCCGCAACCAGGGCGGATTGCCTTTTCGGCTCGGGGTGCGATGGTCGCCTGTGCCACCGAAGAAGCGGCGCGGCTGTTCGAATTGGCCGGAGCCCGGTTGGTGGGACAGGTTATTCCCAGTGGTACCGTGGTGACGGCAGACGCGCCCTTGCTGATGGCCGAGGCCTCGGCCTATGTCCTGCATCGGGTCTGGAAGGTCGCCCAAGTGTTAGTCGAAACCTTGTCCGGCATCGCGTCTGCGACTCGGGCTCTGGTGGACGCGGCCCGAGCGGTCAATCCCACCATCGCGGTAGCCTGCACCCGAAAAAGCTTCCCTGGCACGCGGACGCTTTCGGTGCGGGCGATCATGGCCGGCGGGGCCACACCTCATCGGTTGGGGCTCTCCGACAGCCTCCTGGTGTTTGCCGAGCATCGGTTATTTCTACCGGCGGGAGTCCCCCTGTCCGAATGGGTCGGGCGGCTGAAGAGGTCAGCGCCAGAACGGAAAATGGCGGTTGAAGTGGGATCGGTAGAGGACGCTTTGGCGTTTGCCAGAGCCGGGGTGGACACTCTCCAACTGGAGAAATTCACCCCGGAGGCGGTTTATGCCGTGGTCGAAGAGGTCCGTCGGATCGCGCCGGGATTGGTCGTGGTGGCTGCCGGTGGAATCGATGTCCACAATGCCGCGCTCTACGCCGGAACCGGGGCCGGCGTTCTGGCAACCTCGGCGCCCTATCATGCCAAGCCTGCCGATGTGCGGGTGAGCTTTTCGGGACATTGAACAGCGCCGAAGGAGAATTTATGCCCGTTCAGGCTCAGGTCAGTTTCGGAAGCGGGGACGCCTCCCCGATGGGGCGCGAACGAATCCGGTTGTTGGAAGCTGTCGCCCAAGCCGGCAGCATTTCCGGCGCGGCCCGCTCGATTGGAATCACCTACAAAGCCGCCTGGGATGCCATCGATGCGGTCAATAACGTGTTCGGTCGGCCGTTGGTCAGTGCCCAAGCCGGCGGCAAGCGGGGCGGTGGGGCGATTGTCACGGCGGACGGGATGCGCGTGATTCAGACATTCCATCGACTGGAAGCCGAGTTGGCCCGGACCTTTCAGACATTGGCGCCTGAATTGTCTGGAACCGGCGTATCCGCCACCCACCTGATGTGGAGCCTTCTGATGCGCACCAGTGCCCGCAACGCCCTGCGCTGTACCGTCATAGCGGTGATTGAAGGCTTGGTTAACGCCGAAATCCTGCTGGAACTGGCCGAAGGCACGGTCCTAACCGCTGTTATCACGCAAGACAGTGCGCGGGATCTCGACCTGCGGGCCGGGCGAGAGGCGGTGGCGCTGATCAAGTCTTCGTTCGTGATATTGGCCCCAGTCAATGAAGTCGGACGAACCTCGGCCCGCAATCGAATCGAAGGAACCGTCAGCCGCCGCGAAGATGGCGGCGTCAATACCGAAATTGTTCTTGATATTGGCAGCGGCAAGACTCTAACCGCCGTCATCACCACCACCAGCGCCAGCGAATTGGGCTTAGGGGTTGGGGATCGAGCCTTAGCCTTGATCGATGCCGCTCATGTTATCTTGGCCGTCGATTGAGAACCGAATGGGAAATCGACAGAAGACAGGGAGTGATCTGTTATGACAGGATTTACGATGTCACCGTTCCGCTCACTGGCGTTGGCCGCCTTGGGAGCCTTGGTCCTGGTCGCGGAACCCGGCAACTCCAAGGCTTGGGCCGACGACACCTCTATCGCCGTTGCCGCCAATTTCACTGAACCGGCCAAGGAAATCGCCCAACTCTTTGAAGATAAGACCGGCCATCCGGTGCTGTTGAGCTTTGGCTCCACCGGGCAATTCTATATTCAAATCAAGCAAGAAGCTCCCTTTGCTGTCCTGCTGGCTGCCGATGGGGAAACGCCGAAAAAGATGGTGGATGAAGGATTGGCGATGGCCAATTCGCGTTTCACCTACGCCGTTGGTCGGTTGGTGCTGTGGGGCAAAAACCCGAAGGTGCCGGCGGGCGAAGCGGTGCTGAAAAGCGGCGCCTTCGAGAAGTTGGCAGTGGCCAACCCGGCACTGGCGCCTTACGGCGCCGCCGGTCTGGAGACGCTGCACAAGCTCGGCGTTTACGAGGCTTTGGCTCCGAAATTGGTACAGGGGAATAACATCGCCCAGACCTTTGAATTCGTCAGCTCAGGCAATGCCGATCTGGGGTTCGTGGCGCTGTCACAAGTGATCACCAAGGCCGAAGGGCAATACTGGCTGGTTCCGGCGAGCCTCTATAGCCCGATCTTCCAGGATGCGGTGCTGCTGCACAAAGGCGCCGAGGATCCCGTGGCCAAGGCGTTCCTCGAGTTCCTCAGAGGACCGGAAGCCCTCAAGGTGATCGAGAAATACGGCTACGGCACTGCGTCGGCAGGCTAATGTCATGTTGGTTCAGTCGATTGGACTGACCTTGCAATTGGCGACACTGACCACCCTCATTTTGTTGGTGGTCGGAACGCCGATTGCGTGGTGGTTGGCACGCTCCACGGCTTGGTGGAAGGAAGCCGTGGCTACGGTGGTGGCACTGCCTCTAGTGCTGCCGCCAACGGTGTTGGGCTTTTACCTGCTGCTGCTGTTGGGGCCGCAGGGGCCCGGCGGTTGGTTGGCCGAACTGTGGGGCGGACACTCTCTGGCCTTTACCTTCCAGGGCCTCGTGATCGGTTCGGTGCTGTATTCCATGCCGTTCGTGGTTCAGCCGATCCGCAATGCCTTTGAGGCCATCGGGGATCGGCCCTTGGAGGTGGCGGCAACCCTGCGGGCCGGGCCATTCGATCGATTTTTTACTGTGGCGCTGCCGTTGGCCCGGCGAGGCTTTCTGACCGGGGCGGTCCTGGGATTCGCCCACACCGTCGGCGAGTTCGGGGTGGTGCTGATGATCGGCGGCAGCATTCCAGGGCAAACCCGTGTGTTGTCGGTAGCCATCTACGATTACGTCGAAACCGGCGATTGGGGGACCGCTCACCTTCTGGCTGGCGGCATGCTGGCCTTCTCGTTCGTGGTGATTCTCACCATGATGATGCTGGAAAAGCGTATCGGGCGGGCTGGATCATGACCGAAACCCGCCCGCTTTCCGCCCGGTTTCGCGGTCAGGTCGGCGCTTTTGACCTGGATGTGGCGTTCAAAGCGCCAGGGCAGGGGGTAACGGCCTTATTCGGCCCCTCCGGCTGCGGGAAAACCACGATTTTGCGGTGTGTGGCCGGTTTACGGCGGCTAACCGACGGCTATTTTGCCCTGAATGGCGAGGTTTGGCAGGATAACCGAGTCTTTCGTCCGACCCATCGGCGGCCTATCGGATATGTTTTCCAGGAAGCCAGCCTGTTTCCGCATCTGTCGGTGCGCGCCAACCTCCTGTATGGCCACCGCCGCTTGACGGGTCGGAGCGGATGGGGCAGGGGCGGGCCTGAAGCCGTTCGACCCGACGGTGTCCGGTTTGATGACGTGGTCGGTTTGCTGGGACTGGATGCCTTACTGGAACGAGCGCCATCACATCTGTCGGGGGGAGAGCGCCAACGGGTGGCGATTGGTCGGGCTTTGCTATCCCAACCGGCCCTGCTGCTGATGGATGAACCGCTGGCGGCCCTGGATCGTTTCAGCAAAGACGATATTTTGCCCTATCTGGAGCGGCTGCACGGGGCTCTATCGGTGCCGGTGTTGTATGTTAGCCATGATATCGCTGAAGTCGAGCGGTTGGCCGATCATCTGGTGCTGATCGAGCGGGGCCGAGTAACGGCGGCAGGGCCGCTGGAGGATTTACAGGCCAATCCAACTCTATCCATCGCTCGCATGCCCGAAGCGGGATCGACCTTGCCGGCGATTGTGGACAGTTTCGATGCCGCTTATGGCCTCGTAACTCTGGCATTGGCCGGAGGTCGGTTGCTGGTGCCCGGCGATCCCGAGACTCCGGGGGCAAGGCGTCGTGTTCGGATTGCCGCCTCGGATGTCAGTCTGGCTCGGTCTCTCCCGGTGGACAGCACCATTCTCAATGCGCTGCCAGCCCGAATTTTGGCCGCCGAACCCCAAGGCGGAATTCAGATGATGGTGGCATTGGCATTGGGCACCGACGGCGGCGGATGCCATTTGCTGGCGCGTGTGACCCGGAAATCCTGGGATTACCTTGGGTTGGGACCGGGGCAAGCGGTGTTCGCCCAGGTCAAGGGCGTCGCCCTGGTCAGGGAGTCCTCGCCCCTGTAATACCGGCGAGCTATAACGATGACACACTGCCGGTATCGGGCCGCGACGGCGGCCCCGCGTTCTCGTGGACGCGAAGCCAAGGGCGCGGATGCGCCCGCCCGGCGTCTGAGGGCAGCCTTGATGAGTCACCATCAAGGCTCGAGGGTATCACCAACGGCCCTAGACAATGATCCGTGCCGTTGGTATCGGGCTGTGACCGCAGCCTCGCGCGCTCGTCATGATCCTGGCCCTGGCGTTCATCGGCCCTCGTCCCTTACCATCACGCTCACGTCCTTCCGTTTGAAAGTGTCCCGATGACAAAGCCTCCGGTGCTCAGTCCCGTCATGACCTTGGTGATGGCCGCCGCCAGCGGCGTCGGCGTTGCAAATATCTATTACAATCAGCCTTTGTTGGGGATTATCACCGCCGATCTGCCGGCATCGCCTCTGATTGGACTGATTCCCACCGCAACCCAACTGGGTTATGCCGCCGGTTTGCTGTTGCTGGTGCCATTGGGAGACTTGGCCGACCGCAAACGGCTGATTGTCGGCCAATTCGCGGCGCTCGGCTTGGTCTTGGCCCTAGCCGCCTTGGCACCTTCGGCGGGGGCGCTGGTGATCGCATCGGTGCTGGTGGGGGCAGCGGCAACGGTGGCGCAACAGATCGTGCCTTTTGCTGCAACCCTGGCGCGTCCCGAAACCCGAGGGCAGGTCATTGGCACAGTCATGGCCGGATTGCTCTGCGGCATCCTGTTAAGCCGGACTCTGGCGGGTTTCATCGGAAGCGAGGCCGGCTGGCGCGCCGTGTTCTGGAGCGGCGTGCCATTGGCGCTTGTCGTGGCGATCGTCTTGGCCTTCATTTTGCCCACCAGCCCAGCGACCGGGGCGGGGCTGCGCTATGGGGACGCTCTGCGCTCGCTTGGAACTCTGTGGCGACAGGAGCGATTGCTCCGCCAAGCCACCGGCATTCAGGCCGGGCTTTTCGCCAGTTTCTCAGCCTTTTGGACGATTCTGGCTCTGCATCTGCAAGAACCGGCGCTCCATCTGGGGGCCGACGTGGCCGGGCTGTTCGGCGTGCTGGGGGCGGCTGGCGTGATGGTCGCTCCCATGGCCGGACGGTTGGCGGATCGCTATGGTCCGCATCGGGTCATCGGCGCGGGTGCGGTTCTGGCCGTGGCGGCTTGGGCGGTCATGGGGTTGTGGAGCGGCGTGGCCGGGCTGATCCTGGGGGTTCTGTTGTTGGACTGTGGCATCCACGGCGCCCTGGTGTCCAACCAGCATGTGATTTACGCTCTGCGCCCCGAAGCCCGTAACCGGCTGAACACAATTTTCATGACCGGCATGTTTTTGGGAGGCTCGGTCGGCTCGGCAGCGGCCATGGCCGTATGGGCCTGGGGAGGATGGAACGCCGTCAGCGATCTTGGCGCAGGATTGGCGCTGGGGGTGCTGGCGTTCCGGGTTTTCGGGCGGCGATGATCACCATCGCGCCTTGATGGTGCCCCACCCCGACCAGAGATAACAGGCCAGAGATAACAATGTCCCAACGCCCAGGGGGGGGAGTCGCCCCGCCCCCTTGGGTCATCGGTTTTCGAATGGACCTGATTACCCGTTGATTTCCTTTTTCAGGTTCTCGTCGAGCTTGTTCAGGAATTGCCGGGTGGTCAACCACGGCTGGTCGGGGCCGATCAGAATCGCAAGGTCTTTGGTCATCAAGCCGGCTTCGACGGTATCGACGCAAACCTTTTCCAGAGTGGCGGCAAAACGCGACACTTCGGGGGTGTTGTCGAAACGGCCACGATAGGTCAGGCCCTGAGTCCAAGCGAAAATCGACGCGATGGGATTGGTCGACGTCTCACGGCCTTTCTGGTACTCGCGATAATGGCGCGTAACCGTGCCGTGCGCGGCTTCAGCCTCAACGGTCTTGCCATCGGGCGTGATCAGCACCGACGTCATCAGGCCCAGCGAGCCGAAGCCTTGAGCTACCACGTCGGACTGCACGTCGCCATCGTAGTTCTTACAGGCCCAAACGAAGCCACCTTCCCACTTAATCGCCGACGCCACCATGTCGTCAATCAGCCGGTGTTCGTAGACCAACCGGGCCTGGGTGAACTTCTCCTTGTACTCTTGATCAAAGACCTGCTGGAAGATGTCTTTGAAGCGCCCGTCATAAGCCTTGAGAATGGTGTTCTTGGTCGACAAATAGACCGAGTAGCCACGATCCAGACCGTAGAGGAAGCAGGCATGAGCAAAGCCCGCAATGGACTCGTCCAAATTGTACATGGCCATGGCCACGCCAGCATCGGGATAATCGAACACTTCGTGCTCGATCGGCGTGCCGCCATCCTTAGGCGTCCACTTGATCGTCAAGCTGCCGGGGCCGGGGACCACAAAGTCAGTGGCCTTATACTGGTCGCCGAAAGCATGACGGCCAATGATGATCGGCTTGGTCCAGCCCGGCACATAGCGCGGCACATTATGGCAGATGATCGGCTCGCGGAAGACGGTGCCACCCAGAATGTTGCGGATCGTGCCGTTGGGCGACTTCCACATCTTGGTGAGGTTGAATTCCTTAACCCGCGCTTCGTCCGGGGTGATGGTCGCGCATTTGACGCCGACGCCATATTGCTTAATGGCATTGGCCGAATCGATCGTGACCTGATCGGACGTCCGATCGCGGTTCTCGATCCCCAAATCATAGTACTTCAACTCGACATCAAGGTAGGGCAGGATCAGCTTGTCCTTGATGAACTGCCAAATGATACGGGTCATTTCGTCGCCGTCGAGTTCGACGATCGGGTTGACCACCTTAATTTTGCTCATGAGGTGAATGACTCCCGGTTAGGAAGAGGCGCGGAGCGATAGTCGGGATTGGGCGAAGCCTTTGGCGCGGCAGAGGCGCCCGCAACGGTCTGACGACCGGCGAGGACGCCGCACGCTGTGCCGGCCTGTATAGCACCGCTGGGATCGGGAAAGAAGAGGCGGCGATGCACTGGTGACGCCAAGCCGTCAGGGGAATAAGGAATCAATGTCGTTCTGCCCTAAGCTCGGGCCGCTGTCTTGGCCCAAGTCCGGCGGTGGAGGGCTGGGGGCTTTCGCCGGAGCCGGTTTGGCTGATTTGGCCGCTTTGGCCGCTTTGGCCGGGGCCGGGTTTGCGGGCGCCGCCGGCGGCGAATCCGAACCATTCAGCAGTCGATCAATTTCGTCCTGATCAACGCCGTTATCACTGGGGCCGTTCAGCAAATGGGCATCCGGTCGCTGGTCGACGACCGGCTCGCCCACCAAGGGGCGCAGCGTGCCGTCGCTGCCCCAGATCGAAATCATGGCGGTGACGCGCTGTTCGATATAGCGCAAGGCGTTGACCACCTTGGTGGTGCGTTGGCCGGTGAGATCTTGGAAGGAACAGGCGGTGAAAATGTTGGTAATCTGGTCTTCCAGATCGTGACACAGCTCGGTGGCGGCACCGGCTCCACGCAGGCGGGTGGTCAGGTCCATAATCCGCTCGGCAGCGGTCAGGATCTCAAAGGACGCGCGCTCGGTGGATTGAACGATGGCATCAAGCTCGTTGGTGGCCGTGACAATGCGATCGCTCCCGTCGCCGGATGCGGGCCGCAGCGCAGCGATTTCGCGGCGAGCCTGAACAATGGACGCGCTCATGTCCATCAATTCCCGACGCAGCACCTCGACCTGGGTCGCGGTGTTAGCCGCTTGAGCGCTTTGGCGCCAGCTCTCCCGCAGATCATTAACGAGTCGAATCACCTCGTCGGCGGCAATCTTCTGTGCTCGTCGCCCATGCTCATCCAGGAACGCCTGGCCACGGGGCGTGCGGGCGACAAATCGCTGAAGCTCGTAATAATCTTCTTCGGTAATGGGAGGGGCCTCGGCCATGCATCGACTCCGGAAGCGAACCGGGCTCCGGTGGCACTCGCCGGAAACCCTGAAAGCAGCAAACACTGTATTAGCCGTTATCAGCCATCCTGCAACGACTTTATCATTCTCGGGCGAAAAACCCGGTCCTTCAGGGCCGGGATGGATGGTGCCTTCGGCATAGCCGAAAACACTTGACAGTTAGACCGGCAGGTCATCTCGCGATCACCCGTGACGGTTCTAAATTTGAAAATCCCCGCCATCTTCGCAAGGCGGAGAGAAATCTAAAGCGGAAACAGCAATCGCTGTCTCGAAAGAAAAAGGGATCGAATAGTCGTAATAAGGCTAGGCAGAAAGTGGCTCGCGCTCATGAACGTGTTGCGTGCGCCCGTAAGGACCACCCCCATAAAGTGTCTCGGCGGATCGTCAACGAAAACCAAGTGATCTCCGTTGAAGCTTGGAATATAAATCCGCTCGCGATGGAAAAGCCTTTGTGAAGTGTGATCGGTGGTATCCAAACTCTAAAGCGTGCTCGTCTTGTGGTATCATACCGGCGAGCCCTGATACTGACACGTCGCCGGTCCTCGGGCCGCGACGGCGGCCCCGCGTCCTCGTGGACGCGAAGCCCTAGTGTGTGGACTCTAGGGGGCGCGGAGGCGCCCGCCCGGCGTCTGAGGGCACCCTTGATGAGTCACCATCAAGGCCCGATGGTATGAGTCACGACGTTAGGCGTAAGTCTCGTGTTCGCGCCGTTGCCTAAGAAGCTAGAAGCTCGGCCCGTTAGGGGCGATGCAGTTCACCACCTCAACGGAACGGTTGGCTGGAACCTCGGCTCCAACATGAGCGATCAGGCTGGCGAGTAAGGCATCCCAATCGATGGGCTTGGCCACCAGGTCGTTGACACCAGCCGCCAGATAGCGCGCGCAATGTTCGGGCATGGCGTCTGCCGTCAGGGCGACAATCGGGATACGGCTCTGGGCCGACGGAAAGGCTCGAATCGCTCGAGTGGCTTGCTCTCCGTCCATTTCCGGCATCTGCATATCCATCAAAACCACATCGAAGGTTTGATGTGTCACCGCCGCCACCGCCAACAGGCCGTTGTCGACCACGTCGACCGTATGTCCGGCCTTGCGTAGCATGGTGCTGACCAACATTTGATTGATCCGGTTATCCTCGGCCAACAAAATACGCAAAGGCCGCAGGACGGTCATCGTTTCTGTCGGTGAGGTTTTCCCAGGCCGGGGCGTAGCGTCGCCCGGCGCACTCTGGAAGGGCAGGGTGAACCAAAACCGGGTTCCGGTCCCAGGCTGGCTGTCGACTCCGATGGTCCCGCCCATCATTTCGATCAAACGTTGGGTGATGACCAATCCCAAGCCGGTGCCACCAAACCGCCGGGCGGTTGACGATCCCAATTGGGTAAAAGGCTGGAACAGGAGCGGCAATTGATCCGCAGCAATACCAACTCCAGTGTCTTCAACCTCGATCCTCACAACCCAAAAGTCCGCTTCCCGCGACTTAACCGACACTCGCAAATGAACCCCACCATACTCAGTAAATTTAAGAGCATTGCTGGTGAGATTAAAGAGGAGTTGCTTAAACCGGGCCGGATCTCCGATTACCAAGCGCGGCAAAGTCTCGTCAAAAGAATGGGTCAGCGTTAAGGATTTAGCCGTAGCAGTACTATTAAACAAAGCAATCGTATCAAGAATGGAATCGTGAATGGAAAATTTTATTGTTTCAAAAACCACTTTTCCGGCTTCTATTTTAGAAATATCAAGAACATCATTAAGAATCGTTAACAACGTATTGGTTGATGTGGCCAGGGTATCAAGATAATTGGCTTGCTCTTGGGTCAAGGGGGTTTGCCTTAATAAATCAGCCATACCCAATACCCCCGTAATTGGGGTCCGAATTTCATGACTCATCATGGCCAAAAAGGCCGATTTTGCCTGATTAGCGGCATCGGCCTTGTCGCGAGCAATCATCAATTGTTCATTGGTCTCCTTTAAACGCAATTCAGTCTGTTTGATTGTGGTGATATCGGTTACCAAAACAAAAAATCCTCTGACATTTCCATAATCATCTCTATCTGGGATATATTGCGCCCATGTATATCCAATAGAGCCGTCTTCTTTTACGAGAGTCCGTTCAAAATTTTGATACTCCCCCCGCAGTGCCCCACGAATAAAAGGCTCATTTATAGAAAAAAGATCATCTCCTTGTAATTCCCGAAGACCAACACCTAACATTTGATCAGAAGTCCGGCCAAACCAGTCCAAATAATGCCTATTAGCGAATCGACAGCGGATATCCGTGTCCCAATAACCCACCATACCGGGTAGATTATCGGCAACAGCTCTGGTGAATCGTTCACTTTTGACTAAAGCTTGAGCCGATGCTTCTGCACGATCTTTCGCTTCTTTCAAATCTTGTTCTGATTGCTTGCTTGCAGTGACATCAATATTGATTCCCACCATCCGAGTCGGCTGACCGTCATCACCCCGATAAACTTGCGCCATAGATTTGATGTGGACAATAGTTTTATCCGGGCGAACGATACGAAACTCGGTGTCAAGGGGGCGAACTCCTTGCACAGCCGCCAATACATCTTCGGTCGCATGCTGCCGATCTTCGGGATGAACACTGCTTTGCCAACTTTCGATGGTTACCAAGCCGCCATCCCCATCGAGACCGTAAAGCCTCATCATTTGGGTGTCGTAGACACAAAACCCAGTTATTAGATCATAATCCCAGATTCCGATCCGTGCTCCTGTGGTCGCCAAGGCCAGCCGTTCGTCGCTAACCTGCCGGGCATCTTCCGCCAGAATCGCCAGAGCGTTGGCCTGGGCTTCCCGGCCATGATGACGAATAGCCAGCCAAGTCAACGAAAAGACCGCAAAGGACAAGGCAATAAAGGCAATCGCTTGGTTAATAACCTGGGCATACCAGGGCGCTAAAACCTGCTGGACCGGTTTTGTGACGATCATGACGAAGGATCCGTCACCAACCGTTCGAACGGCAGCCATCTTGTCGACGCCTTCGGTCAGGGTCGTGATCCAATGAAAGGATAGCGTCCGCCCTTCGGCCCAATGATCCTTCAGATAACCGGCCTGGGACAGATCGAAGCCGACAAATTTCTCGGGATCGGGCTGTCTGCTGATGATATGGTCGTCTTTTCCAACTAAAACGATAACATTTCCAGAATCGGCGGGAAAAATGGACGCTAAGAGCGCGTGAAACATTTTGATTTCAAGAGTTGCCGTCACGATCCCGGCCCAATGCCCATCCGGCGTCATAATTTTTCGGGTCGCAAAGATCACGTCAGCATTGGTGGGTTTTGCCACCATCAGAGACGAAAAAAGTGTTTGATTCGGAGTATTGGAGTCGTGGGCCCGGACATAATAAGCGCGGGTATGAATGTCTCGGGAGAGAAGATCGGGACGAGTCGAAGCCGTAATGATGCCGTCGACATTGGTGGCAATCACCGTCCGCACTTCGGGCAGGGCTCGGGCGCGGGTTGTCATATAGTCGGTGACGGTAACTGGGTCTGCGCTTCCTCGCCGATCCAGTTCCGCCGCAACGTCCCGTAGCAATAGGTCAATGGCCCGCAGACTGCCACCGAAACTCTCATCGGCGATGCGGGCGGCATCGGCGAGACGAGCATATTCGGTGTCAAGCGTGTGCCGATATTCGTGCTCCAGATTCCAGGCAAGCAAAGCGGCCTGGATCACCACCAGCCCAACCGCGAACACCCACGCTCGGCGCCCGAAGCCGGTCTTTGCCGTCACCGCCGTCTTCGTCATCGCCCGCGCCGCCTCCGCCCTGAAACGCCGTTCCGCCAACTATACGCAGTGTGCGTAAAAAAGGACACGAAGCCTTCCGGGATTCAGCCTTACGATCGCAAGAGAGCCAAAATCACCAAATTGGGCGACGGTTGGCCATCTTCATTCCGCAAAGTGTCGACCGATACGCGAAGCAACTCGAAACCATGGCGCGCCATCAACGTCGTCAAAGCCGCTTCACCATGCAGGTAGCGGCCATGGGCGGCCAAGTGAAAGGGAATATCCGGGGTCGGGGCCTGTTCAACGGTGAAGGCCAACAAGCCTCCTGAACGCAAGGCTGTCGAAAATCCCGCCATCAAGAGCGCCAAATCTCCCACGTAACATAGCACGTCAGCGGCAACGATGATGTCGCACGAGTTCGGATGAGCCGCCAAATAGGCGTCCAAGTCAGCGTCCAGCACCCGATCGTAAAGCCCGCGACGGCGGGCATGTTCCAGCATGCGAGGCGAAACATCAACGCCGATCAGCGTTCGAGCCCAAGGCCGCAGCCTTTCGGCACACAAGCCCGTGCCGCAACCGGCATCCAGCACCACCCGGTCGGCCTGGGGCGTGGGAAGGGCGTGGGCCAAGGCTTCGGCCATCAATCGCGGGCCGCAATAGCCGATCCCCAACAATTCGCGATCAAAGCTGTCGGCAAAACCATCGAACAGGGTTTGGACATAGCGGGCGGGCGGCTGCGGCGGCACAGCTCCGGTCGCCCCCAGAGCTTCGACCATGTGGCGAGCCAGGGGCTGATCGGGATGAGCCTCCCGCCAGGCGACGGCTTCGAGGCGAGCGGCTTCAGGCTTGTTGCGGTGAAGCAGATAAAGGACGCAGGCCAGATTGTTGTGAAAGGCCACCTGATCAGGCCGCAGCGCACAGGCGCGACGATAAGCCGCAACGGCTTCTGGGAGCAAACCTCGTGCCTCCAGACACTGGCCAAGATTGTTGTGAGCCTCGGCATAATCGGGGGCGCAGGCGCAAGCATCACGGTAGCAGCGAGTCGCCTCGTCCAGCCAACCCACCGCCTGCACGGCGGTTCCCAGATTGAAGTGAGCGGCGGCATCCGTGGGCGTCAGAGCCAAGGCCCGGCGGTAGCTTTTGGCCGCATCGAACACCCGGCCCTGGGCCTGGAGCGCAATGCCCAGATTCAGGTGAGCCGGAGCGAATCCCGGCTCAAGAGTTGCCGCGCGCCGATGGCAGTCCTCGGCCTGATCAAACCGACCGCGTGCGTGCAGCACGGTCCCCAAATTGACCAGGGTCGGCACATGGTCCGGGCGATGGTCAAGCCCGCGCCGATAGCTTTCCTCGGCATCCTCCAAGAGGCCCTGGGCCTGAAACACCCCGCCCAAGGCAAACAGAACCGCGCTGTCTTCGGGGGTTTGCTCAAGAACCGCACGATACGCGGTGGTCGCCTCGTCCAGTCGGTTCAGCCGGTGCAGCAGCCCCGCCAACGCCACACCAACCGCCGCCACCGTAGGCGCCAGCCTCGCCGCCGCCCGATACCCCGCCAAAGCGTCATCCCATCGGCCCTGGGCCTGAAAAGCGGCCGCCCGATTGTAATGATATTTATAGGTGTCCCCACGAAGCGCAATGGCCCGGCTCATCAGCACCACCGCTTCGCCATGATCTCCGCACTGATGCCGAATCACTCCCAGCCAATGCAGGGCATCGGGATGATCCGGGTCAACCGCCAAAACATGGCGGTACCCCGCTTCGGCTTCGGCCAAACGCCCCGCCTGATGAGCCGCCTGGGCGGCTGTCAATCTGTTGCTGGTGGTGATGGTCATGGCCAGCCGCTTAGGGGCTTTGCCCCGTGGGCACTCAGGTAGCGCCGTTTCTTTGGCTTTCGCAGGGCTCTGCCCCGCACCCGCAAGGAGGCACAGCCTCCTTGACCTCAGGACGTTATGGGAAAAGCGTCACGGGTTCAAAGGGCCCCTTGGCCCTTTGCGGGTGTAGGCGGAGCCCACGAAAAGCCCGATCCCGCCTTAGAGACCGCTATCCTTCACCCGGAAATTATGATGAGCCTCGATATACCGGACAGTGCCGGTGGCCGAGCGCATCACCACCGAATGCGTATAAGCCCCGCCAGCAAACCGACGGACCCCTTTCAACAAATTGCCGGTGGTGACGCCGGTCGCGGCAAACATCACATTGCCGTGGGCCAGATCGTTGAGGCCGTATTTACGGTTCAGATCCTTGACGCCCCAACGTACCGCCCGATTCTTTTCATCGTCATTGCGGAACAACAACCGGCCCTGCATCTGCCCGCCAATACACTGAAGCGCTGCTGCTGCCAGCACCCCTTCGGGGGCGCCGCCCGAGCCCACATACATATCCACGCCGCTTTCCGGCTGGGAGGTGGCGATCACACCGCTCACATCCCCATCGGTAATCAGCATGATCCGAGCCCCAGTTTCCCGGACCTTGGCGATCAGTTCGGTATGGCGCGGACGATCAAGGATGCACACCAGCAAGTCGGAAACCTCGGCGTTTTTGGCCTTGGCCAAAGCACGCAGATTCGCCGCCGGTGACTCGTCAAGATCGACGATTCCTTCGGGCAGGCCACCGCCCACCGCAATCTTGTCCATGTAAACGTCGGGCGCATTGAGGAAGCCGCCTTGATCGGCGAAGGCAATCACGGCCAGCGCGTTCGGGCCGCCCTTGGCGGTGATGGTGGTGCCTTCCAAGGGATCAAGGGCAATATCAACCTTTGGCCCTTTGCCGGTTCCAACCTTTTCGCCGATATAGAGCATCGGCGCCTCGTCGCGCTCGCCTTCACCGATCACCACGGTGCCATCAATGACCAAGCTGTTGAGCGCTTGGCGCATGGCATCCACGGCGGCTTGGTCGGCCAGCTTTTCGTCACCCCGGCCCATCAGCAAAGAGGCGCGCAACGCGGCGGCCTCGGTGACGCGAACCGCCTCCAGCGCCAGATTGCGATCCATTCTCAGATTTTCGTTATGCGGCATTTTCTTCCCCGATCAATGTCTGCTTCAGAACGGTTCGATTCGAATCAGGCGCGGCGGCTCCATCACCGGCCCCAGCCCGGTAATGAGATCCAAGGCGCGCCTCATGGACGCTTCGTCGGTGGCGTGTGTCGTCAGCACCACCGGCACCTTCTCGCCGGGATCGTGCCGATCCTGGAAAAACTGCGCAATGGAGACGCCTCCTGCGGCCAGAGCCCCAGCCACGGACGCCAGAACCCCAACCTCATCACGCACCATCAGGCGAACATAATAGGCCCCGACTCGAGCCGACAGCGGCGCCGGTTCGATGGGGTCCAGATCAGCCACCGCCACCCCGAAGGTTGGGGCATGCCGACCGGCGGCAATATCGACCAGATCGGCCACCACCGCCGAAGCGGTCGGGTTAGCCCCGGCCCCCCGGCCCACCAACACCACCCGATCCACGAAATCGCCGACGATGATCACCGCGTTGAAGACATCTTCCACCGCCGCGATCGGCGTTTCAATGGGCACCAAGCAAGGATGGACCCGCTGTTCGAACAAAGCCCCGCTGCGGCGGGTGATGCCCAACAGCTTGATCCGGTAGCCAAGCTGTTCGGCGTATTTGATGTCAATGGCGGTGACGTGGCGGATGCCTTCGACATTGTCAGGCACCAACCGCACGGGCCCGCCAAAAGCCACCGAGGCCAAAATCGCCAGTTTATGGGCGGCGTCGATACCGTCGATGTCAAAGGTCGGGTCGGCTTCGGCGTATCCCAAGCGTTGAGCATCGGCCAACGCCGCTTCGAACTCCAACCCCTCCCGGCGCATCCGCGACAGGATATAGTTGCAGGTACCATTCAAGATGCCGTGGATTTCCAGAATCCGGTTACCCGCCAAACCTTCACGAAGCGCCTTGATGACCGGGATTCCCCCGGCCACCGCCGCCTCGAACCCCAGCGACAGGCCCCGACTCTCGGCGCGCTCGGCCAAGGCCGTCCCGTGATGAGCCAGCATCGCCTTGTTGGCCGTCACCACATGGCGGCCATGCTCCAAGGCGGTCTCGCACATCCGCAGCGCCACCCCATGCGCGCCGCCGATCAGCTCTACCACCACATCCGCCGCCGCGTCCTGCGCCATGGTCACGGCATCTCCAAACCACGGCACGCCGGCTAACTCGGCGGCCAAGTCCGGGGGCGGTTCCAGGGCGCTGACCGCGACCAGCTCGATCGCCCGCCCGCACCGCCGCCGGATCAGATCGCTTTGTTGACGTAGCAAGCGTATGACACCGCCGCCGACCGTCCCAAGGCCGGCGACCGCGACTTTCAGGGGCTCGGTCATGACTCCACCTTTGTCCGTGGATCGGAAATCAGCCGCGCCCGCGTCACCGGATCGGCGGCCGCCAGAGTCGCCGCAATCGGGCTGGCAAAAAATGTCTTGATACTGCGGCAGGCCTGGCGGATCCGCTGCTGATTTTCCACCATGGCCAACCGAACATGGCCGTCGCCATACTCACCGAAGCCAATGCCCGGCGACACGGCCACCCGAGCGTATTGGAGCAGCATCTTAGCAAAGTCGAGAGAGCCAAAATGGGCAAATTGGGGCGGAATCGGCGCCCAAGCGAACATGCTGGCGGGTGGAGAGGGCACTTTCCAGCCCGCAGCGGCCAAGCCTTCGATCAGCACATCCCGGCGCACCTTGTAGAGCGCCCGAACCTCGTCCACGCAATCCTGAGGGCCATTGAGCGCCGCCGTCGCAGCCACCTGAATCGGCGTAAAGGCGCCATAATCAAGATAGCTTTTGATTCGCGCCAAAGCCCCAATCAGCTTGCTGTTGCCGACCGCGAAACCGATCCGCCAGCCGGGCATGCTGTAGGTTTTGCTCATGGACGTAAATTCGACGGTCACGTCGCGCGCCTCGGGAATCTCCAACACTGACGGCGGCGGCGGTCCTTCGAAATAAATTTCCGCATAAGCCAAATCCGACAGAATGTAGATCTCGTGTTTACGACAGAACTCGACGATCGGACGGTAGAAGTCCAAATCAACCACCTGAGCCGTCGGATTGGACGGATAGTTCAAGACCAGCGCCGATGGCTTAGGCACACTGTGCCGTACCGCCCGCTCTAACTGTTCCATGAACGATAGGTCTTGCCCCACCGGCAAATGACGGATCGCCGCTCCGGCCAGGATGAAACCAAAGGGGTGAATCGGATAGCTGGGATTCGGCACCAGGATCACGTCACCGGGGCCGGTGATCGCCTGAGCCAGATTGGCCAACCCCTCTTTGGAGCCAATGGTAACGATGGCCTCGCTCTCGGAATCGATGGTCACGTTGAAGCGACGCCGATAATAGGCCGACACCGCCCGACGCAACCCCGGTATGCCACGAGAGTTAGAGTAACGGTGCGTCTTGGGATCCTGGACCGCTTCGACCAGTTTCTCGACGATATGGGGGGGCGTCGGCTGATCGGGATTACCCATGCCAAGATCGATGATGTCTTCGCCTGCGGCGCGGGCGCGCGCCTTCATGGCGTTGACTTCGGCGAAAACATAGGGCGGCAGTCTTTTGACGCGGTGAAATTCGAGATCGCTCATACCAGCTCCGGAACCTGCGGCCCGACACGGCCTGCCGGGCGGATTGACCGGAGACGACGTCCCCGCCTAGCCCCCAATGGCGCGGGAAGCCGGGAACATCGTCACCGCCCCTTTCATGTCACATTCTGCGGGCATCCGAAAGGGAAGGCGGACGCCCGCAGCGATTCATCGGCCCGGTGACAAGGCGGGTGTGGCAGATCCGGTGCCGGGTGGTACCGGCAGAGCCGGAGACAAGGATGGGGCGGGAGACGAAGCCGCTGTCTTGGCTCCGGTGGGGGCTCCCACTCCTGGCGGCGGCGGTGGAACCGGCAATGGCGGCGGCGCCACCTCCTGCAATTGTTCATCGGCGGATCGTCCCGCGCGACGGTCAGCGTCGAGGGCATCGACCGCTTTTTGCTGCTCGTCCAGCGCGGTCTTACGCTCGCTCACGGTCGGAACCGGAGCCGGTCGCATCGGAACCGTGTAGAGCGATGGATAGTCAGGATTACGGCCACTGAGAGGTCGGATCGGTGACGGCGTTTCGGAGGCTGCCGTCGGCGCCGGGTCCACCAAATAGCCCTCCCAATACTCGTACTTCAGACCCGTTTGCAGAACCCGATCCTCGCAGCCGGCAGTTCCGAATGCCGCCCCGATCAGGCACAATCCGGCCAAAGCCATCGCCCCCGACCAAGGCCGAGCGTTGGTCCGGCGCTTCCTGCAACCCGTCATGACGCGGCCTCCCTGACCGTCCGAGCGGCCATCTTGACGTTTCTGGAAAAACATTGTGAATCCGGGCAGTGAAAATTCTGTCAGGATGTTGTATGAAAAGCCCCGATACATCAAGCTCGACTCCGCTACCGGGGCCGCGAGGGACGCCCGCGCAACCCACATCGTGATCCGATCGTAGTGCAATCGAAGGAAAAAAAGGACACTCCCATGGCCGAAACGCAGGGCCCCGAGGTAAAGCTACCAGATCCGGTCGAAATGTCTCGGGCAATGGCCCGGATTGCCGAACGCAGCCAGCGGCTCGTTACCGAATTTCTCAGCCAGCAAGCCACCGACGGCATGCGCGGTCCCTCTGATCCGTTCAACATTGGCCAGGCTTTCCTGGAAATGACGGCGAAGATGATGACGGACCCGTCCAAGATGGTCCAGGCGCAGATGTCACTGTGGCATGACTACATGACCCTGTGGCAGCGGACGACCCAGCGCCTGCTCGGCCAAGAAGCCGAACCTGCTATCGCACCGGCCAAGGATGACAAGCGGTTTAAAGACGCTGCTTGGGATGAAAACACGCTCTTCGATTACATCAAGCAGTCTTACCTGCTGACCGCACGCTGGCTCCAAAGCACGGTCAACGATGTCGATGGTCTTGACGAAAAGAACGCGAAGAAGATCGACTTCTATACGCGCCAATTCGTCGACGCGATGGCCCCCAGCAACTTCGTGATGACCAATCCCGAGGTTCTGCGAAAGACCGTCGAGTCGGGCGGTGAGAATCTGGTCAAGGGCCTGGAAAACATGCTGAAGGATCTGGAGCGTGGCAAAGGCCAGCTTCGGATCAGCATGACCGACTACGACGCCTTCAAGGTCGGCAAAAACATTGCGGTCACCCCTGGCAAGGTCATTTATCAAAATGACTTGATCCAAGTGATCCAGTACAACCCGACCACCGAACAGGTCTACAAGCGGCCATTGATGATCGTGCCGCCCTGGATCAACAAGTTCTATATCCTGGATCTGCGCGAAAAGAACTCGTTCCTGAAGTGGGCGGTCGATCAGGGCTTCACGGTGTTCATCATGTCGTGGGTCAACCCCGATGAACGCTTGGCCGGCAAGTCTTTCGAAGATTACATGGTCGAGGGCCCGTTGGCGACTCTCGACGTGATCAAGCAGGTCACGGGCGAAGAGGAAGTCTCGGCGGTCGGTTACTGTTTGGGCGGAACCTTGTTGGCCTCGACTCTGGCCTACATGGCGGCCAAGGGTGATGACCGGATCAAGAGCGCGACCTTCTTCACCACCATGACCGACTTCGCTGAAGCCGGTGAGTTGTCCGTGTTCATCGACGAAGAGCAGATTTCCATGCTCGAAAAGAAGATGAACGAGACGGGCTATCTCGATGGTAGCCAGATGGCCACCACCTTCAATCTGTTGCGGGCCAACGATCTGATCTGGTCGTTCGTGGTCAACAACTACTTGCTGGGCAAAGATCCGTTCCCGTTCGATCTGCTGTACTGGAATTCCGACTCGACCCGGATGCCGGCAGCCATGCACAGCTTCTATCTGCGGAATATGTACCAGAAGAACCTGCTGGTTAAGCCCGGCGGGATCAGCCTCAAGGGCGTTCCGATTGATCTGAGCACCATCAAGACCCCGTCCTACTTCGTATCGGCACGCGAAGATCACATTGCTCCGTGGATTTCGACCTACGCCGGGACGCAAATCTTCTCGGGTCCAGTCAAGTTCGTGTTGTCGGCATCCGGCCACATCGCCGGGATTATCAATCCGCCGGCAGCCAATAAATACTGCTATTGGACCAACCCCAAGACCCCCAAGAGCCCAGACGCCTTCCTTCAGGGCGCAACTCAGAATCCGGGCTCGTGGTGGACCGATTGGGCGAAGTGGGCGACCAAGCCGGCTCCGGCCAAAGTCGATCCGCGCATCCCCGGCACTGGCCCGCTGCCAGCTCTGGAAGAGGCGCCTGGCAGCTACGCTCAGGTCCGTATTACCTGAGGACAGCCGATCTCGAACTGAGGTCATGTCAAGAAGAAGGGCGGGAGCAATCCCGCCCTTTTTTATATGTCGCCCAGCACCGCTCCCCGACTCGGAACGACGGCGACTCGACCGTTACGCCGCTTGGGCCAGGGCTGCCACCGCCGGAAAGTACCGATCGACACCCACCATCATCAAATCATTGTGACCGGCCTTGGGAATAGCCAGCCATCGCTTGTCGGCAGCCCCGGCGGCTTCGAACAGGGCCCGACCTTCGCGGATCGGAATGAGATAATCCTCTTCACCGTGAATGATCAGAGTCGGAACCGTCACGCTTTTGATATGCCCCAAAGCGCCAAATCCATCCCTGGATTCATCGGCGCCGATTGCCGGAACACCACTCAAACGCTCCACCAAAGCCAAACTGTTGGCAAAGCCGCTTTCGATGATCAACCCCGACACCGCCGGTTTTTCCGACGAAGCGGCCGCCGCCACCATCAACGCCGCAGCACTTCCCAGGGATCGCCCCATCACCAACAGCCGCGCGGGTGCGAGTCCCTGCCCCGCCAACAGTGCTGGCGTTTGTTGAAACACCGAAACGGCATCTTCAAGCAGTGTCGAAGCGCGCGGCGTTCCGGTGCTGATCCCATAACCACGATAGTCAACCACGAGCAGGGTCAATCCCAACCGGGTATAGAACGGCGCCCAATCGTCATAGTCCGAGGCAATTTCGCCGTTGCCGTGAAAATAAAGGATGGCCGGTGCGTCTTGAGCGGCGGGATACAGCCGCCCCCCCAACGTCACGCCTTCGGCAACGTTGAAGCGCACGGTTTTTCTCCGAGCATCATCCTCGTCGAGGGAGGGGTCGATTCGGGGGTGAAACAGAACACGAGTGATGTCGGGACGATCAAAAAAGGAACCAACCATACCGGAACTCCCTTGTTGGGCTCGGCGGTCGAAAGAGGGGCTGAGCTTTTCGTGGGCTCCGCCCACACCCGCAAAGGGCCAAGCGGCCCTTTGAACCCTTAACTTTTAAAGGTCGAGGCCCCCAGCACTACATACCGTTGCCAATATCCACCGACCGCCGCGACGCCGCCAGACTGACGGTAAAGCCGGCGATGACATCAATCAGGCACATGATCATAATCAGGAAAAAAGTCCCTGTACCCGCCTGAGGCATGACAATAAAAAGCACAAGGCACACGGAAAACAGCATCAAAGACAATCCATGATCGATCAATGAGGCCATAGTGGTTCGTGATGACTTCAAAATTTCCAGATACAGCAGGAATAGCCCGATGGCCACCAGCAAATTTCCGGTTGATAGGGTCCAAGGAGCGCCGGAAGGCAAAGTAAAGGCGATGATAATACCGTCAACCGCCGTCGGCACGGTCAAGGCAACGGCGAAATAGGCCAATACCACCAAAGTCTGAAGAGGAATGATACGGAGCGGGGACATGGAACGCCCTCTCTTGGAATTGACGGGACTCGGCTAACCCTATCATACCATCGAGCCTTAGGGATGGCCTATATCCTGGGGCAGCGGTTCTCACTGCGGCTGAGTCGCATTTGCGGTTTGTGGGGTGCGACGCGTTGACTCGGGGCTGAGACAGGGCTTGCGTCAGGGAATCGGCTTGTGATTCGACGGTGGCATGAAAACGCTGGA